>ERZ1026864.2-NODE-2-length-258923-cov-31.465450_pt1 | contig 258923 bp, 217 predicted proteins | sample MGYA00380162_ERZ1026864 | MGnify/ENA primary metagenome ERZ1026864 (study PRJEB33269, sample SAMEA4719798) | human gut metagenome | biome: human-associated habitat; feature: organic feature; material: feces | place: Cameroon | collected 2013-10 ... | reverse complement strand
TCACAAATTCATTTTTATCGCCCGTTGTCAGCGCATCCGGCTCGATGTTCATGGTACGCAGTACGCCGCCCATGATGGCACCAAAGACCGGCGCGGAAACGGCGCCACCGTAGTATTTACCCGCCTGCGGATCGTTGATAACAACAACCAGCGCGAAGCGCGGCTGACTCGCAGGCGCAACGCCTGCGGTATAAGCAATGTATTTGTTGATGTAGCGGCCATCCGGCCCTACTTTTTTCGCGGTACCGGTTTTAATGGCGATACGATAGCCTTTAATCGCCGCTTTCACGCCGCCGCCGCCTGGTAGCGCCACGCTTTCCATCATATGCACCACGGTGCGAACAATGGATTCCGGGAAGACACGTTCACCGGGAACCGGGGGGTCAACTTTGGTAATCGACAGTGGGCGATAAATGCCGTAGCTGCCGATAGTTGCGTAGACTCGCGCTAACTGTAACGGTGTTACCATTAGCCCGTAGCCGAAAGAGAAGGTGGCCCTCTCTATGTCAGACCACCGTTGTTTTTGAGGATATAAGCCACTGCGTTCTCCGACCAACCCCAAATTGGTCGCTTTTCCCAGCCCAAAACGTGAGTAAGTATCTACTAACGCTGAGGACGGCATCGCTAACGCCAGCTTGGAAACACCGACGTTACTCGACTTCTGTAATACCCCGGTCAGGGTTAATTCGCTGTAGCGTGCCACGTCTTTGATTTCGTGGCCGTTAATTCGATAAGGAATGGTATTGAGTACCGAGTTTTCCCGCACCACGCCACGTTGCAACGCGGTCATTACCACCATCGGTTTAACCGTTGAGCCCGGTTCAAACACGTCGGTGATGGTACGGTTACGCATCGCCTCTTTCGGCGTGCCGCTCAGATTGTTAGGGTTGTATGACGGGCTGTTAGCCATCGCCAGCACTTCACCGGTGTTGACATCCACCAGCACGGCGCTACCGGATTCAGCCTTGTTAAAGGCCACCGCGTTGTTCAGTTCGCGATAAACCAGCGCCTGCAAGCGTTCATCAATACTCAACGCCAGGTTGTGCGCTGCCTGGCTGTCAGTAGAAGAAATATCTTCAATTACGCGACCATAGCGGTCTTTACGCACAATGCGCTCACCCGGCTGCCCGGTAAGCCATTTATCGAAACTCTTCTCAACGCCCTCAATCCCCTGACTATCGACGTTAGTAAAGCCGATGAGGTGAGCAGTCACTTCGCCGGATGGATAATAACGGCGAGATTCTTCACGCAGATGAATCCCCGGCAGTTTCAGTTTTTTGATGTAGTCCGCCATGTCAGGGTTTACCTGACGCGCCAGATAAATAAAGCGCCCTTTCGGGTTGGCGTTAATGCGGGCAGAAAGCTGATCCAGCGGAATATTGAGCGCGTTAGCCAGCGCCTTCCAGCGGTCACCGACGCTGATACCGCCAGCGTCATGCACTTCTTTCGGGTCAGCCCAAATCGCTTTTACCGGCACGCTCACCGCTAACGGGCGACCAGAACGGTCAGTAATCATGCCGCGGGAGGTGGAAACTTGCTGAACGCGAAGAGAACGCATGTCGCCCTCTTTCACCAGCATATCCGGGGAGATAACTTGTAACCACGCTACGCGTCCGAGCAGAAAAGCCAGCGCCAGGAGAATACAGCCGCATAACAACGCAAAACGCCAACTGATAAAGTTGGCATGTTCTTCCTGACGTTTTGGTTTCTGCGTTTTCGCCGCTGCTTTCATGCGTCGCGTTTATCCTTATTTTTGCACTACGATATTTTCTTGTGACGGATCAACATGCTGCATTTGCAGCTTTTCCGTGGCGATCCTTTCCACCCGGCTATGGTCGCCGAGCGCATTCTCTTCAAGGATCAGGTTGCGCCATTCAATGTCTAAAGCATCTCGCTCCAGCACCAGTTGTTCGCGCTGAGCGGTCAGTAAACGGGTATGGTGCGCCGTGGTTACCACGGTCACCGCCGTCAAAATAATGCAAATGAACAGGCAGAGTGGCAGCTTCCCAAATCGCAAAAGATCGTCACCGATAACACCAGGCAATGCATGGCGCTCGTGGCTTCCCATCGATCCTTTAACTTTGCTTAGAGCTTCTGTCACTCTGCTGATCATGCGTTCGTCCTCTCTGCAATACGCAGAACTGAACTACGGGCACGAGGGTTCTCAGCCACCTCTTCTTCGCCCGGCATTAACTTGCCTAGTGCTCGCAGCTGACGGCCACCCAGTTTTTTGAGCTGCTCTTCAGTCATCGGTAACCCTGCCGGAACTTGCGGACCGCGGCTGTTTTCACGCATAAAACGTTTCACAATACGGTCTTCCAGCGAGTGGAAGCTGATGATCGAAAGCCGCCCACCCGGGGCCAGCACGTTGAGCGAGCTTTTTAGCGCCTGCTCTATCTCCTCCAGTTCACTGTTTACCCAAATGCGCACCGCCTGGAAGGTACGGGTCGCGGGATGTTTAAACTTATCTTTCACCGGCGTTGCAGCAGCCACGACTTCCGCCAGTTCTTTGGTGCGGGTCATCGGCTGTTCGCGGTTACGCTCGACAATGGCGCGGGCAATGCGTTTGGCAAAACGCTCTTCACCATAGGTTTTCAATACCCAGGCGATATCGGCTTCTTCTGCGGTTTGTAGCCATTCAGCGGCTGACTGCCCACGGGTTGGGTCCATACGCATGTCCAGCGGACCATCGCGCATAAAGGAAAAGCCACGTTCAGCATCATCAAGTTGCGGTGAAGAGACGCCAAGATCGAGGAGAATGCCGTCGATCTTGCCGATAAGATCGCGCTCGGCAACGTATTCGCCCAGCGCGGAAAAAGGTCCGTGGATGATGGAGAAGCGCGGATCATCAATAGTCTTCGCAACGGCGATAGCCTGCGGGTCGCGATCGATCGCCAGCAAACGCCCCTCTTCGCCAAGCTGCGAGAGGATCAGACGTGAGTGACCACCGCGACCAAAAGTCCCATCAATGTAGATGCCATCAGGACGGATATTGAGGCCATTAACGGCTTCATCCAACAGCACCGTAGTATGTTTATAGTTTTCCATCATTTTATAGAGACAAGTCCTGCAGTCGCTCCGATAAGTCTCCGGTAGCCAACTGCTCTGCGTCGATATCTTCCTTGACCTGTTGATGCCAGGTTGTTTCATCCCACAGCTCAAACTTGTTGAACTGTCCAACCAGCATCACTTCTTTTGTCAGCCCGGCATGTTGCCGCAGTACTGGCGCGATTAACAATCGACCTGCGCCATCCATCTGACATTCGCTGGCATGACCTAACAGTAGGCGCTGCACACGGCGCTCAACCGGGTTCATGCTCGACAGACGCGATAATTTTTGCTCGATAATTTCCCATTCAGGCAGGGGGTAAAGCAGCAGGCACGGGTGATGAATGTCAATGGTGCAAACCATTTGACCGGCAGCGTTCTCAAGCAGCTGTTCCCGGTAACGGGTAGGCACTGATAAGCGCCCTTTGCTGTCGAGATTGACTAACGTTGCTCCCCGGAACATGCCAGCCTCACCCCTTATTCCCACTTTGCCCCACAATTTCCCACTGAAAGGAGTTTACGGAGCGGAGGAAAAGCTTGTCAAGCCAGTCACAAGGCATACCGAGGTAAAAAACCCGATGTTTACGGCTAATATCAGCGTTGTTTATTTTACGTCCAACGTGCGCAGCAAATTAACGTTATGAATAGCTGTAAGAAAAAATCCCTCATCGTCATCACCGTTTTAAAATGACTCACTATTTTCCACAGCAAATATAAAGTGTCAGTTTGCGACGCGAGCGGCATTTTAGGACATATCTTCCCCGGTTAACAGTCCCTGTTGCGTCTGTGTGGCGCTTGATGCCAGCGGGTTTGCGCAAAAGCAAAGAAAAGTGCTTGTTAAATCGGCAATTCATCTCTGCATGTAACAAAATAATGCAAAAACGCGCTGTCGATATCACTTAATTATTGTGAATTTCAGCTGGTGAGTTAATTAACGGGCGGGTTTAAAAGAACTTATCAATAATAGTCAGGAATAGTCTTATTTACTTTAAGGATATTGATGTCCATTCCCGTACTCTACGCGCCAGAGGGAAATTCACCTGGCGCGTATTTTTGTTCGCGGCTTAGCTACGGCTGAGCACGCCGCGGCGATAGAGATTACGTTTAATGCGCGTTAAACCAGGTTTTGGCTTACGCGGTTCGTCCAGGCTTGCCAGGACAATCTCCAGCACACGCTCTGCGACATCGCGGTGACGTTGAGCCACTGCCAGCACCGGACACTGTAAGAAGTCGAGCAGTTCGTTATCGCCAAAGGTGGCAATTGCCAGGTCAGAAGGCAGTTTGCCGTCGCGACGCAGCGTGACATCCATCACTCCTTGCAACAACGCAAACGACGTTGTGAACAGCGCCTGCGGCATCGGATGCGTTTCCAGCCATTTTTCGAATAACTGGGCAGCCGCCTCCCGCTCATAGCTGTTGGCATACAGGAAATGCACTTCGCGCGGATCATCTTTCCAGGCAGTACGGAAACCTTGTTCACGCAGGAAGCTGACAGAAAGCTCCGGTAGCGCACCAAGATAAAGCACCGTCTCGGCGGGAAACTTACGTAACTCTTCCGCCAGCATTTCGGCATCATCCTGATCGGCACCAACCACGCTGGTGAAGTGTTCACGATCGAGGGCGCGGTCCAGCGCGACAATCGGGAACGGGTCGTTAGCCCAGCGTTGATAAAAAGGATGCTCAGGAGGCAACGACGTCGAAACAATAATGGCATCAACCTGACGCTGTAAAAGGTGCTCAATGCACCGCATTTCGTTGTCTGGCTGATCTTCTGAGCAGGCAATCAGCAGTTGATAACCCCGTTGCCGCGCCTGGCGTTCAAGATAGTTAGCGATGCGGGTATAGCTGGTGTTCTCCAGATCGGGGATCACAAGACCAATAGAACGTGTGCGTCCAGCACGAAGCCCAGCTGCCACGGCGTTCGGGTGGTAATTGTGCTCACGCACCACAGCCATGACTTTTTCAACGGTTTTGTCGCTCACACGGTATTGCTTCGCTTTGCCGTTAATAACATAGCTTGCAGTGGTCCGCGACACTCCCGCCAGCCGAGCGATTTCATCCAGTTTCACAATTGCCCCTTGCGTAAAATGTAAAAACCATAGCCATTGTACTGGTATGGGTTAAATTCATTAACATCTAAGCGCAGAAAATTAACTGCGGCAACTGCTTTTATTCCAGGTTCCCACTGATTTCGCAAAAAAAGCCCAACGTGACATGTTGGGCTGTAAATTGCGCATTCAGATCATTCTCAACGCATTATTTTATCGCCGCGCGAAAGTCCGACCACACCAGAGCGAGCAACCTCCACAATTTTCGCCACATCGCGAATCGATGCTAAAAATGCATCAAGCTTACCGCTGGTGCCTGCTAATTGAACGGTATAAAGCGAGGGTGTGACATCGATAATTTGCCCACGGAATATTTCCGTATTACGTTTCACTTCGTCACGCCCGTAACCGCTGGCCTGAATTTTCACCAGCATGATTTCCCGCTCAACATGCGCGCCCTGCCCCAACTCACTCACGCGCAAGACATCGACCAGTTTGTGTAATTGCTTTTCGATCTGCTCAAGTACTTTTTCATCGCCCACGGTCTGGATGGTCATACGCGATAATGTCGGATCGTCGGTTGGCGCAACGGTCAGGCTTTCAATGTTGTAGCCACGCTGGGAAAAAAGGCCAATCACGCGGGATAACGCGCCTGATTCATTTTCGAGTAAGACTGATAATATCCGGCGCATAATCAGGTTCTCTCCGTTTTGCTTAACCACATTTCATCCATTCCGCCCCCGCGAATCTGCATCGGGTAGACGTGCTCGCTGCCATCGACGGTAACATCAACAAACACCAGGCGATTATTGCGCACCTGTTCCAGCGCCTCGCTAAGTTTGCTTTCCAGCTCATGCGGATGAGAAATCTGGATCCCGACATGCCCATAGGCTTCCGCCAGACGGACGAAATCGGGTAGCGATTGCATATAAGATTGTGAATGACGGCCGGAATAGATCATGTCCTGCCACTGCTTCACCATCCCCAGATAGCGGTTATTGAGATTCACCACCAGTACGGGCAACTCGTATTGCAACGCGGTAGACAGTTCCTGGATGTTCATCTGAATACTGCCGTCGCCAGTGACGCAAACCACGGTTTCTTCTGGCAACGCCATTTTGACGCCCAGTGCCGCAGGTAAACCAAAACCCATCGTGCCGAGGCCACCGGAATTGATCCAGCGACGCGGTTTGTCGAATGGATAATAAAGTGCAGCAAACATCTGGTGCTGCCCGACATCGGACGTCACGTAAGCGTCTCCCTTCGTCAACCGCCAAAGAGTCTCGATCACCGCCTGCGGTTTAATCTTTTCACTGTGAGTGTCATATTTCAGGCACTGACGAGCGCGCCACTGTTCAATTTGCTGCCACCAGTCGCGGATCTCATCCAGCGGTTGATGGGCGGATTCTTGCGACAGGAGTTCAAGCATTTGTTCGAGGACCTGGCGAGCATCCCCCACAATCGGGATATCAGCAGTCACGGTTTTAGAAATGGAAGTAGGATCAATATCGATATGCAGAACAGTGGCATTTGGGCAGTACTTTGCCAGATTGTTCGTCGTTCGGTCATCAAAACGTACCCCGACGGCGAAAATCACATCCGCGTTATGCATCGTCATATTGGCTTCGTAGGTACCGTGCATTCCCAGCATGCCCAGTGCCTGACGATGCGTTGCCGGAAACGCCCCCAGCCCCATCAATGAGGAAACAACGGGCAGATTCAACGCCTCCACCGTTTCTTTCAACTGTTGATGGCAGCCCGCCGTGATTGCCCCACCGCCTACGTAGACAACCGGTTTTTTTGCCGCCACCAGCGTTTGCAGAGCGCGCTTAATTTGCCCTTTATGCCCAATGGTTGTGGGATTGTAAGAACGCATACTGACCGACTCAGGCCAGACATAGGGTAATTTGTTCGCCGGATTAAGAATATCTTTCGGTAAATCAACGACTACTGGTCCAGGACGACCACTTGCCGCCAGCCAGAAAGCCTTTTTCAGCACCTGCGGAATGTCTTCCGTTTGCTTAACCAGAAAACTGTGTTTAACCACCGGTCGCGAAATCCCCACCATGTCGCACTCCTGAAAGGCATCGTAACCTATCAACGAGGTCGCTACCTGCCCGGAAAGGACAACTAATGGAATGGAATCCATATAAGCGGTGGCGATGCCGGTAATCGCATTGGTCGCCCCTGGACCCGACGTTACCAGCACGACGCCGACTTCCCCGGTCGCACGCGCCAGGCCATCGGCCATATGCACCGCCGCCTGCTCATGACGAACTAATACATGATCAATACCACCCACGGTATGCAATGCATCGTAAATATCAAGGACTGCGCCTCCGGGATAACCGAATACTTGTTTAACGCCCTGATCGATAAGCGATCGGACGACCATCTCGGCTCCAGACAACATCTCCATGGCCTGCCTCACTGTTTGACGGAAAAAATGTGTAAAACACATTAACCGTCCGATCTTGCTTAAGCAATTGGCAGCCAGAGACATAAACACGGGGTAATAAGAATAAACAGGAGGAAAGGTGAAAAGAAACGATAAAATCCTCCATTACAGAGGATTAAATTGATAATAAATCGGCTGAATCCCACAACTTACAGCAATTTCTCTATTTTTTTAATTAATCCTAAAATAGCGAGCCCACACATTCAGAATAAAATTCTACATTCAATAAAAAATGCAGAATAAACCAGACATTCATGTCTGACCTATTCTGCAATCAGTTAGCGTTTGCAAATTGAGACTAATTGCTCTTCCATCCACTGATGGCCTTTATCGCGCCCGGCAGCTTCATGCCAGGAGAGATAACAGGTTCTGCTGTTTTGTTTTAACGGCAGCGGTAATACCTGTAATTCTAAGGATTCAGCGAACTCTTCAGCCAGCCAACGCGGCGCAATAGCGACCAAATGCGTTTGCGACACCACGCTAAGTACGCTCATCATTGCCATGCCCTGATACGCGATACTGGCTTGCTTATCTACCGTGTCATACCAAGGTTGACTAAATGACGCGAAACGATCGAGCGAAACCGCCGCATGTTGTTCGTTATAAACATCATGTTTCAGTAACGGGCCCTTAATTGTTGGATGATTTTTGCTGGCTACCAGCACCATTTCATCTTTAAATAATGGCACGCTGGTAAATTCAGGACGATGGAAGTCTTCATAACTAATCACAAACTCCGTTTCCTGATAACGCAGCTGATGTTCAGTGTTCTGATTTAATGAAGACTTGAACATAACATGTATATTTGGCGCAATCTGCTCAATGTGATTATAAATCTGCGAGGTCAGAATGCTGTCTAACGGGCTGCAAACACAAAGATGAAATACACGTTCACTGCTCGCGGGTTCAAAACCTGAACCAGGCAATTCATTTTGTACTAGTTGCAATGCCTGACGAACTGAGCCAAAAAGTTGAAATGCGCGAGCAGTCGGTTGAATACCACGGCCATAACGAACAAAAAGCTCGTCATTAAACATCACCTTCAGGCGTGCAACAGCGTTACTGACCGCAGGTTGCGACATACCCAGAACATGAGCGGCACGGGTAATGTTTTGCTCCTGCATCACGGCATCGAAAACGGTTAATAAGTTGAGATCGACCATGCGTAGCTGTGGCTTGCTTAACTCCGCCGTCTCTGAATGATCTGTTTGTACCTCTGGCATACTTAACTCCACTGTCACACTTAACTCCCTTTCCCTTATTGGAATGCAGAGAAATAATCCTGAAGAATATGATTTATCATGCATATAAAATAAGAAAAAGCAAAATGAGTAAAATTCGGAAAACATAAAGATACGGGTTCTGATAAAAACAGAATCCATTGCCGTGGAATGAGTCATTTACCACAGCATAATAATCCATAATGTTTTTGTTGCGAAAACAATCTAATCATAACTACCGCGAATACTCAATCATCTACAAAATGGATTAAATGTGCTTATTTAATAATTAATTTATATATTTAATGCATTAATTCTTAACATTAATTGATCAATAATATTCACCAAATCAATATCAAAAAAAATCGCAAAACATATAATTCAATACAAATCATCAGGATAGGTTTTGCAACGCGTGCATTTTGTCCCCTTTTTCCTCGTTGATTAGATGCAAAAATTTATGCTGAAATATGTCAACCGATGAAAAGCGTCGGTAGTTAAGCAGAAATTAATATCGCTTACTTTAACCACCGCAGCACAATTAGCTAATTTTACGGATGCAGAACTCACGCTGGCGGGACGTTTTTATTGCGTCAGGGTTGACATCCGTTTTTGTATCCAGTAACTCTAAAAGCATATCGCATTCATCTGGAGCTGATTTAATGACTCACATCGTTCGCTTTATCGGTCTACTACTACTAAACGCATCTTCTTTGCGCGGTAGACGAGTGAGCGGCATCCAGCATTAAGCCAGCACGCAGTCAAACAAAAAACCCGCGCCATTGCGCGGGTTTTTTTATGCCCGAAGCGAGGCGCTCTAAAAGAGACAAGGACCCAAACCATGAGCCAGCAAGTCATTATTTTCGATACCACATTGCGCGACGGTGAACAGGCGTTACAGGCAAGCTTGAGTGTGAAAGAAAAACTGCAAATTGCGCTGGCCCTTGAGCGTATGGGTGTTGACGTGATGGAAGTCGGTTTCCCCGTCTCTTCGCCGGGCGATTTTGAATCGGTGCAAACCATCGCCCGCCAGGTTAAAAACAGCCGCGTATGTGCGTTAGCTCGCTGCGTGGAGAAAGATATCGACGTGGCGGCCGAATCCCTGAAAGTCGCCGAAGCCTTCCGTATTCATACCTTTATTGCCACTTCGCCAATGCACATCGCCACCAAGCTGCGCAGCACGCTGGATGAAGTGATCGAACGCGCTATCTATATGGTGAAACGCGCCCGTAATTACACCGATGATGTTGAATTTTCTTGCGAAGATGCCGGGCGTACACCCATTGCCGATCTGGCGCGAGTGGTCGAAGCGGCGATTAATGCCGGTGCCACCACCATCAACATTCCGGACACCGTGGGCTACACCATGCCGTTTGAGTTCGCCGGAATCATCAGCGGCCTGTATGAACGCGTACCTAACATCGACAAAGCCATTATTTCCGTACATACCCACGACGATTTAGGCCTGGCGGTCGGCAACTCACTGGCGGCGGTACATGCCGGTGCACGCCAGGTGGAAGGTGCAATGAACGGGATCGGCGAGCGTGCCGGTAACTGTTCGCTGGAAGAAGTCATCATGGCGATTAAAGTTCGTAAGGATATTCTCAACGTCCACACCGCCATTAATCACCAGGAGATATGGCGCACCAGCCAGTTAGTTAGCCAGATTTGTAATATGCCGATCCCGGCAAACAAAGCCATTGTTGGCAGCGGCGCATTCGCTCACTCCTCCGGTATCCACCAGGATGGCGTGCTGAAAAACCGCGAAAACTACGAAATCATGACACCAGAATCTATTGGTCTGAACCAAATCCAGCTGAATCTGACCTCTCGTTCGGGGCGTGCGGCGGTGAAACATCGCATGGATGAGATGGGGTATAAAGAAAGTGAATATAATTTAGACAATTTGTACGATGCTTTCCTGAAGCTGGCGGACAAAAAAGGTCAGGTGTTTGATTACGATCTGGAGGCGCTGGCCTTCATCGGTAAGCAGCAAGAAGAGCCGGAGCATTTCCGTCTGGATTACTTCAGCGTGCAGTCTGGCTCTAACGATATCGCCACCGCCGCCGTCAAACTGGCCTGTGGCGAAGAAGTCAAAGCAGAAGCCGCCAACGGTAACGGTCCGGTCGATGCCGTCTATCAGGCAATTAACCGCATCACTGACTATAACGTCGAACTGGTGAAATACAGCCTGACCGCCAAAGGTCACGGTAAAGATGCGCTGGGTCAGGTGGATATTGTCGCCAACTACAACGGTCGCCGCTTCCACGGCGTCGGCCTGGCCACCGATATTGTCGAGTCCTCCGCCAAAGCCATGGTGCACGTACTGAACAATATCTGGCGTGCCGCAGAAGTCGAAAAAGAGTTGCAACGCAAAGCTCAACACAACGAAAACAACAAGGAAACCGTGTGATGTCGAAGAATTACCATATTGCCGTATTGCCGGGGGACGGTATTGGTCCGGAAGTGATGACCCAGGCGCTGAAAGTGCTGGATGCCGTGCGCAACCGCTTTGCGATGCGCATCACCACCAGCCATTACGATGTAGGCGGCGCAGCCATTGATAACCACGGGCAACCACTGCCGCCTGCGACGGTTGAAGGTTGTGAGCAAGCCGATGCCGTGCTGTTTGGCTCGGTAGGCGGTCCGAAATGGGAACATTTACCACCAGACCAGCAACCAGAACGCGGCGCGCTGTTGCCTTTGCGTAAGCACTTCAAATTATTCAGCAACCTGCGCCCGGCAAAACTGTATCAGGGGCTGGAAGCATTCTGTCCGCTGCGTGCAGACATTGCCGCTAACGGCTTCGACATCCTGTGCGTGCGCGAACTGACCGGCGGCATCTATTTCGGTCAGCCAAAAGGCCGCGAAGGTAGCGGACAATATGAAAAAGCGTTTGATACCGAGGTGTATCACCGTTTTGAGATCGAGCGTATTGCCCGCATCGCGTTTGAATCTGCTCGTAAACGTCGCCACAAAGTCACCTCAATCGACAAAGCTAACGTGCTGCAATCCTCTATTTTATGGCGTGAAATCGTTAACGAGATCGCCACGGAATACCCGGATGTCGAACTGGCGCATATGTACATCGACAACGCCACCATGCAGCTGATTAAAGATCCGTCACAGTTTGACGTTCTGCTGTGCTCCAACCTGTTTGGCGACATTCTGTCTGACGAGTGCGCAATGATCACTGGCTCGATGGGCATGTTGCCTTCCGCCAGCCTGAACGAGCAAGGTTTTGGACTGTATGAACCGGCGGGCGGCTCGGCACCAGATATCGCAGGCAAAAACATCGCCAACCCGATTGCACAAATCCTGTCGCTGGCACTGCTGCTGCGCTACAGCCTGGATGCCGATGATGCGGCTTGCGCCATTGAACGCGCCATTAACCGCGCATTAGAAGAAGGCATTCGCACCGGGGATTTAGCCCGTGGCGCTGCCGCCGTTAGTACCGATGAAATGGGCGATATCATTGCCCGCTATGTGGCTGAAGGGGTGTAATCATGGCTAAGACGTTATACGAAAAATTGTTCGACGCTCACGTAGTGTACGAAGCCGAAAACGAAACCCCGCTGTTATATATCGATCGCCACCTGGTGCATGAAGTGACCTCACCGCAGGCGTTCGATGGTCTGCGCGCCCACGGTCGCCCGGTACGTCAGCCGGGCAAAACCTTCGCCACCATGGATCACAACGTCTCTACCCAGACGAAAGACATTAATGCCTGCGGTGAAATGGCGCGCATCCAGATGCAGGAGCTGATTAAAAACTGCAAAGAATTTGGCGTCGAACTGTATGACCTGAATCACCCGTATCAGGGGATCGTCCACGTAATGGGGCCGGAACAGGGCGTCACCTTGCCGGGGATGACCATTGTCTGCGGCGACTCGCATACCGCCACCCACGGCGCGTTTGGCGCACTGGCCTTTGGTATCGGCACTTCCGAAGTTGAACACGTACTGGCAACGCAAACCCTGAAACAGGGCCGCGCAAAAACCATGAAAATTGAAGTCCAGGGCAAAGCCGCGCCGGGCATTACCGCAAAAGATATCGTGCTGGCAATTATCGGTAAAACCGGTAGCGCAGGCGGCACCGGGCATGTGGTGGAGTTTTGCGGCGAAGCAATCCGTGATTTAAGCATGGAAGGTCGTATGACCCTGTGCAATATGGCAATCGAAATGGGCGCAAAAGCCGGTCTGGTTGCACCGGACGAAACCACCTTTAACTATGTCAAAGGCCGTTTGCATGCGCCGAAAGGCAAAGATTTCGACGACGCCGTTGCCTACTGGAAAACCCTGCAAACCGACGAAGGCGCAACTTTCGATACCGTTGTCACTCTGCAAGCAGAAGAAATTTCACCGCAGGTCACCTGGGGCACCAATCCAGGCCAGGTGATTTCCGTGAACGACAATATTCCCGATCCGGCTTCGTTTGCCGATCCGGTTGAACGCGCGTCGGCAGAAAAAGCGCTGGCCTATATGGGGCTGAAACCGGGCATTCCGCTGACCGAAGTGGCTATCGACAAAGTGTTTATCGGTTCCTGTACCAACTCGCGCATTGAAGATTTACGCGCGGCAGCGGAGATCGCCAAAGGGCGAAAAGTCGCGCCAGGCGTGCAGGCACTGGTGGTTCCCGGCTCTGGCCCGGTAAAAGCCCAGGCGGAAGCGGAAGGTCTGGATAAAATCTTTATTGAAGCCGGTTTTGAATGGCGCTTGCCTGGCTGCTCAATGTGTCTGGCGATGAACAACGACCGTCTGAATCCGGGCGAACGTTGTGCATCCACCAGCAACCGTAACTTTGAAGGCCGCCAGGGGCGCGGCGGGCGCACGCATCTGGTCAGCCCGGCAATGGCTGCCGCTGCTGCTGTGACCGGACATTTCGCCGACATTCGCAACATTAAATAAGGAGCACACCATGGCAGAGAAATTTATCAAACACACAGGCCTGGTGGTTCCGCTGGATGCCGCCAATGTCGATACCGATGCAATCATCCCGAAACAGTTTTTGCAGAAAGTGACCCGTACGGGTTTTGGCGCGCATCTGTTTAACGACTGGCGTTTTCTCGATGAAAAAGGCCAACAGCCAAACCCGGACTTCGTGCTGAACTTCCCGCAGTATCAGGGCGCTTCCATTTTGCTGGCACGAGAAAACTTCGGCTGTGGCTCCTCGCGTGAGCACGCGCCCTGGGCATTGACCGACTACGGTTTTAAAGTGGTGATTGCGCCGAGTTTTGCTGACATCTTCTACGGCAATAGCTTTAACAACCAGCTGCTGCCGGTGAAATTAAGCGATGCAGAAGTGGACGAACTGTTTGCGCTGGTGAAAGCCAATCCGGGGATCCATTTCGACGTGGATCTGGAAGCGCAAGAGGTGAAAGCGGGAGAGAAAACCTATCGCTTTACCATCGATGCCTTCCGCCGCCACTGCATGATGAACGGTCTGGACAGTATTGGGCTTACCTTGCAGCACGACGACGCCATTGCCGCTTATGAAGCAAAACAACCTGCGTTTATGAATTAATCCCCTTGCCCGGTCAAATGACCGGGCTTTCCGCTATCGTCCACGTCATCAAACGTCTTTAACCTTTGCGGTTAAAAATAATGCGACAACAGAAATAACCGCAATTACCCAGTAGACAGCAAAGTGCCCCCAACTTTGTGCAATTGCTCCCTGAATAACGCCAGCCAGAATTACCCCGGTAGAAATACTGTTAGTAAATAAGGTGGTAGCTGCCCCCGCTCTTCCAGGCATTAAATCCTGAAACCATAGCATCCCAATACCCGCAACAATGCCGATAAATACAGCGTTAAAAAGTTGCAGCGTCATCAACGCCATACGGCTATGAAAGAAAATCAATCCGGTGTAAAACAGTACTCCTGCCGCCACTGCTATGACCATCATTCGCCGCTTACCATAACGTTTGACATAGTAGCCAGCCAGAATCATTGCTGGTATTTCCAGTCCAGCTGCCGTCCCCATCAGGAAACCCGCCAGTTTGTCTGGCAATCCTAACTCGCTACTGATCCACAACGGCATATCAATAATGTACATGGTGTTGCAGGTCCACATTAACGTCGAGGCGACAAATAACATCCGTACGTTACTATCCTGCCAGCCACCTTGCATTGATAAAGCATTTTCCGACGGCAGTTCTACCCGCGCCACAGACGGAAGCATAAATGCAATCAATACCAGACTGAGTGTGAATATCCCGGCGGCAATCGAAAACATCACCGTAAAGCCGTAATTCAACGCCAGCATAAAGGCCAACGGTGGACCGATAACCCATGCCAGAGAAAGCTGCGCACGCATCACCGAGCTAAACATCACCACTTCTCGCGCCGAGTTATCCGCATATTCCCGCGCCAGAGCAAATAACTGTGGCATTGCCGTATTGGCCAGAGATGCCAGAAGCACACCACAGGTGATAAGCGTCAGATAATGACGATTAAATGCAAACAATAGCGCATTGCCGATAGCCATCAAACAGCAAAATATAATCAGTTTTCGCCGATCGCCCTGACTGTCAGAACGTTTTGCCAACCAGAGGCTTACGCCGATCCCAGCAATAGCATTCACCGTATAAAAGAGTCCGATCCAGAAAGGTTGCGCGCCAACCTCACGACTCAGAAATAAGCTCAATGTAGGAGCCTGTAGCGCCCCGGCCACCCCCATCATAAAAGCGACCAGCATAAATGCCGCGTAAACACCGTTCATACGGCGAGCCATCGTCATTATCCAGATCATACGTTCCCTTTTTAGCGCGGCGAGAATAAAAAAAACCAGCAGGTATAATCTGCTGGCGGGTGATTTTACACCAATACTCAGTCACACATGATGCAGGCAAGTCAACTTTCAGAATTGCGGTCATCCCACTGCATCAGTTCTTCAAGCATGGTTAATCGTTGTGGGACGCTTAACCAACGCAACCAGCACAACTTCGCTGTCGCGGTAAAATAGTGCTGATAAAACTGACGCATGGGGCACCTCCTTGCTTCATCGTTAGGAATTATTGACTTAATATAGGGAAAATAAAATTGCTGTCTTTTGCGCAGGAGTTCCCCTTTTATGCCATCTGCTCGTCTGCAACAACAGTTCATCCGCCTGTGGCAATGCTGCGAGGGTAAATCGCAGGACACAACGCTCAACGAACTGGCAGCGTTATTGAGCTGCTCGCGTCGTCATATGCGCACCCTGCTCAACACCATGCAGGATCGCGGCTGGCTGACGTGGGAAGCGGAAGTCGGGCGTGGTAAACGCTCGCGTCTGACATTCCTCTATACCGGGCTGGCGCTTCAGCAACAGCGGGCGGAAGACCTGCTGGAGCAGGATCGTATCGACCAACTAGTGCAGTTGGTTGGCGACAAAGCGACTGTGCGGCAAATGCTGGTTTCTCATCTGGGCCGCAGCTTCCGCCAGGGGCGGCACATCCTGCGCGTGCTCTACTATCGTCCGTTGCGTAATCTGCTACCTGGCAGCGCATTGCGCCGTTCCGAAACCCATATTGCCCGGCAAATCTTCAGTTCGCTAACGCGCATAAATGAGGAAAATGGGGAACTGGAAGCAGACATCGCCCACCACTGGCAGCAAATATCACCGCTTCACTGGCGTTTCTTTTTGCGTCCAGGAGTCCATTTTCATCATGGTCGTGAACTGGAAATGGACGACGTGATCGCCTCTTTAAAACGAATCAATACGCTGCCGCTCTATTCGCATATTGCGGACATTGTGTCGCCGACGCCCTGGACGCTGGATATCCATCTCACGCAGCCGGACCGCTGGTTGCCGTTACTGCTGGGGCAAGTTCCGGCGATGATCCTGCCGTGCGAATGGGAAACCCTCAGTAACTTTGCCAGCCATCCCATCGGCACCGGTCCGTATGCGGTGATCCGCAACACCACCAATCAACTGAAAATTCAGGCATTCGATGACTTCTTCGGTTACCGGGCATTAATCGATGAAGTTAACGTCTGGGTTCTGCCGGAAATTGCCGACGAGCCAGCTGGAGGTCTGATGCTAAAAGGTCCACAGGGCGAGGAAAAAGAGATTGAAAGCCGCCTGGAGGAAGGTTGCTACTATTTACTATTCGACAGCCGCACCCATCGCGGGGCGAATCAGCAAGTCAGGGACTGGGTAAGCTATGTGCTTTCTCCAACTAATCTGGTCTATTTCGCTGAGGAACAGTACCAGCAACTGTGGTTCCCGGCTTATGGACTGCTCCCCCGTTGGCACCATGCCCGCACCATAAAGAGCGAAAAACCGACTGGTCTGGAAAGCCTCACCCTGACCTTTTATCAGGATCACAGTGAGCATCGGGTGATTGCCGGGATCATGCAGCAGATTCTGGCAAGCCAGCAGGTCACGCTGGAAATCAAAGAGATCGACTACGATCAGTGGCATACAGGAGAGATCGAAAGTGATATCTGGCTAAACAGCGCCAACTTTACCCTGCCGCTGGACTTCTCTGTTTTCGCACATTTATGCGAAGTGCCACTGCTACAACATTGCATTCCCATTGACTGGCAAGCCGACGCCGCCCGCTGGCGCAATGGCGAAATGAACCTGGCGAACTGGTGCCAGCAACTGGTCGCCAGCAAAGCAATGGTGCCGCTTATCCACCACTGGCTGATCATTCAGGGGCAACGCAGTATGCGCGGCCTGCGCATGAACACCCTCGGCTGGTTCGATTTTAAATCAGCGTGGTTTGCGCCACCGGATCCATGATTGCTGGTAGATAACAAAATCACTACACTAACGCCGTTCTCAACGGGGTGCCACGCAAACGCGTGCGCTGAGAAAATACCCGTCGAACCTGATCCGGATAACGCCGGCGAAGGGATTTGAGGCTCCTTCTCAAGTCCTTTGCCACTCTTTTTTGAGGTGCAAAGTGTTAAAAAAATGTCTTCCCCTGCTGTTGCTGTGCACAGCGCCCGTTTTCGCTAAACCCGTTCTGACTGTTTATACCTACGATTCCTTCGCCGCCGACTGGGGGCCTGGTCCAAAGATCAAAAAAGCTTTTGAAGCCGACTGTAACTGCGAACTGAAACTGGTGGCGCTGGAAGATGGCGTTTCGCTTCTCAACCGTCTACGGATGGAAGGCAAAAATAGTAAAGCCGATGTGGTGCTGGGGCTGGATAACAATCTGTTAGACGCCGCCAGTAAAACCGGACTATTTGCCAAAAGCGGTGTGGCAGCGGATGCCGTTAACGTTCCCGGCGGCTGGAATAATGACACTTTCGTCCCGTTTGATTACGGCTATTTCGCCTTCGTCTATGACAAGAACAAACTGAAAAACCCGCCGCAAAGCCTGAAAGAATTGGTTGAGAGCGATCAGAACTGGCGGGTGATTTATCAGGATCCGCGCACCAGTACGCCGGGGCTGGGCCTGCTGTTGTGGATGCAAAAAGTCTATGGCGATGACGCCCCACAAGCCTGGCAAAAACTGGCGAAGAAAACCGTCACGGTCACCAAAGGCTGGAGCGAAGCCTACGGCCTGTTTTTAAAAGGTGAAAGCGATCTGGTACTGAGTTACACCACCTCTCCGGCTTATCACATTCTCGAAGAGAAAAAAGATAACTACGCCGCCGCGAACTTTAGCGAAGGTCACTATCTGCAGGTGGAAGTCGCCGCCCGCACCGCTGCCAGCAAGCAGCCGGAGCTGGCGCAAAAATTCCTCCAGTTTATGGTTTCTCCGGCTTTTCAGAATGCGATCCCAACCGGTAACTGGATGTATCCGGTGGCAAATGTCACGCTGCCTGCCGGGTTTGAACAATTGACCAAACCGGCCACCACGCTGGAGTTCACACCAGCTGAAGTGGCGGCACAACGTCAGGCATGGATTAGCGAATGGCAACGCGCCGTCAGCCGTTAATTCCCGGCTGGTTAATTCCAGGTGTAAGCGCCGCCACGCTGGTGGTAGCGGTTGCGCTCGCGGCGTTTCTCGCCCTGTGGTGGAACGCGCCGCAGGGTAACTGGGTGGCAGTCTGGCAGGACAGCTACCTGTGGCATGTGGTGCGCTTCTCCTTCTGGCAGGCGTTTCTCTCGGCGCTACTCTCTGTCGTACCCGCGATATTCCTCGCCCGCGCCCTCTATCGCAGGCGCTTTCCGGGTCGGCTGGCGCTGTTGCGTCTGTGCGCAATGACCTTGATCCTCCCGGTGCTAGTTGCTGTTTTCGGCATTCTTAGCGTCTATGGTCGTCAGGGCTGGCTGGCATCGCTCTGCCAATCGCTCGGTCTGGAGTGGACCTTTTCGCCCTACGGCCTGCAAGGCATTTTGCTGGCGCACGTATTTTTTAATCTGCCGATGGCGAGCCGCTTATTACTCCAGGCACTGGAAAACATTCCCGGCGAACAACGTCAGCTTGCCGCCCAGCTTGGGATGCGCGGCTGGCATTTTTTCCGCTTCGTCGAATGGCCGTGGCTACGGCGACAAATCCCGCCGGTTGCCGCGCTTATCTTTATGCTCTGTTTCGCCAGCTTCGCCACCGTGCTATCGCTGGGCGGCGGTCCGCAGGCAACTACTATCGAGCTGGCTATTTATCAGGCGCTGAGTTACGACTACGATCCTGCCCGCGCGGCGATGCTGGCGCTGCTCCAGATGGTGTGTTGCCTTGGGCTGGTGCTGTTGAGTCAGCGACTAAGTAAGGCCATTGCGCCCGGTACCACGCTGCTGCAAGGCTGGCGCGATCCGGACGATCGTCTGCATAGCCGCATTTGCGACACGGTGTTAATAGTGCTGGCGCTGCTGCTGTTGCTGCCACCGTTGCTGGCGGTGATCGTCGATGGGGTAAATCGCCAGTTGCCGGAAGTGCTGGCACAACCGGTGCTGTGGCAGGCGCTGTGGACCTCGTTGCGTATTGCGCTGGCGGCAGGTGTATTGTGCGTAGTGCTGACCATGATGCTGCTATGGAGCAGTCGCGAACTGCGGGCGCGGCAGAAAATGCTGGCGGGTCAGGCGCTGGAGATGAGCGGCATGTTGATCCTCGCCATGCCGGGGATTGTGCTGGCTACCGGCTTCTTTTTACTGCTCAACAACACTATCGGCCTGCCACAATCTGCTGACGGCATTGTGATTTTCACCAATGCGTTAATGGCGATCCCTTATGCGCTGAAAGTACTGGAAAACCCGATGCGCGATATCACCGCCCGCTACAGTATGTTGTGTCAGTCGCTGGGCATTGAAGGCTGGTCGCGCTTAAAAGTGGTCGAGCTGCGCGCCCTGAAACGTCCACTGGCGCAGGCGCTGGCTTTTGCCTGCGTGCTGTCGATTGGTGATTTTGGCGTAGTGGCGTTGTTCGGTAACGATGATTTCCGTACCCTGCCGTTTTATCTCTACCAGCAAATTGGCTCCTATCGCAGCCAGGACGGCGCGGTCACCGCGTTAATTCTGCTACTACTCTGTTTTCTGCTGTTTACCGTGATTGAAAAACTACCGGGGCGAAATGTTAAAACTGACTGATATCACCTGGCTTTATCACCATTTGCCGATGCGTTTTAGCTTAACGGTAGAACGCGGCGAGCAGGTGGCAATCCTCGGGCCAAGCGGCGCGGGTAAAAGTACCCTGCTGAATTTGATTGCCGGTTTTCTGACGCCAGCCAGCGGTTCGCTGACTATCGACAGCGTTGATCACACCACGACGCCGCCGTCACGCCGTCCGGTATCGATGCTGTTTCAGGAGAACAACCTGTTCAGCCACCTGACGGTCGCGCAGAACATCGGGCTGGGGCTTAATCCGGGATTGAAGCTGAACGCGGCGCAGCAGGAGAAAATGCACGCTATCGCCCGCCAGATGGGGATTGATAATTTAATGGCGCGGTTACCGGGCGAGCTTTCCGGCGGTCAGCGACAGCGCGTGGCGTTAGCGCGTTGTCTGGTGCGCGAACAGCCGATTTTATTGCTCGATGAACCGTTCTCTGCGCTCGATCCGGCGTTACGTCAGGAGATGCTGACGCTGGTGAGCACGAGCTGCCAGCAGCAAAAAATGACGCTATTGATGGTGTCGCACAGTGTGGAAGATGCGGCGCGGATCGCCACACGCTCGGTGGTGGTCGCCGACGGGCGCATCGCCTGGCAGGGTAAGACCAATGAGTTGTTGAGCGGTAAGGCGAGTGCTTCGGCACTATTGGGGATTACGGGTTAGTATGCACTGTCGGATGCGGCGTGAACGCCTTATCCGACCTACGGGTAGTGCGTTTTGTAGGCCTGATAAGACGCGGTCAGCGTCGCATCAGGCAACCCGCACAAGACTATCTCCTAACCCCCAACCACTTTACGCAAAATATCGATATACACCGGCATCAACGGGTGGCGAATTAACACCACCAGCGCCACCACGCCGATGGCAGAAATTAACGGCGTCAGCCACAACAAACGGCCGCGCGACAAATAATGACTTAAACGATCGGTTGCTTTACCGCTGCGCCATAACCGCCAGCACAGCCAGCCACCAACCCACAAAAATACCGCCGTCGCCAGCAGCAACCATTTAAACTCGCCGCTCTGCATTCCGGCTGGAATATCGATCGCCGCGCCCGCCAGAATCCCAGGCAGGAAGTAAAACGGTGGCCACAGCAGGCAGCCGATAATATTCGGCGTAATGAATTTTGCCACCGGCAGATCCAGCATTCCCGCCACCATTGGCACCAGCGGACGCGTCGGGCCAACAAAGCGACCGACCAGAATGGTGAACATGCTGTGTTGATGCAACGCATGTTCAGTTTTATCGAGTAATGCTTTGTTTTTCTTCAGAAATGACCAGCGATGCAACGGCTTTTTAAAACGCCAGCCCAGCCAGAAGGAGATCCAGTCGCCCAGCAGACAACCGACAATCCCTGCCAGCCAGGCGTGCCAGAAACTTAACTCGCCGCTGCCAATCAGCGCTCCCAGCCCCGCCATCAGCACCGTACCGGGTAGAATCAAACCGACCAGCGCCAGCGACTCCAGAAAGGCCACCAACACCACCGCCATCAATGAATACACGGTGGATTGGGTAATAAAGTGTTCCAGCAATGCTTGCATAATGTGCCTGTCAAATGGACGAAGCAGGGATTCTGCAAACCCTATGCTACTCCGTCAAGCCGTCAATTGTCTGATTCGTTACCAATTATGACAACTTGACGGCTACATCATTCACTTTTTCTTCACAACCGGCACGGAACTCGCTCGGGCTGGCCCCGGTGCATTTTTTAAATACTCGCGAGAAATAGAGTTGATCGTCAAAACCAACATTGCGACCGACGGTAGCGATAGGCATCCGGGTGGTGCTCAAAAGCAGCTTCGCCTGACTAATGCGTTGGTCCTCGCGCCAGCTTAAGACGCTAATCCCTAACTGCTGGCGGAAAAGATGTGACAGACGCGACGGCGACAGGCAAACATGCTGTGCGACGCTGGCGATATCAAAATTGCTGTCAGCAAGATGATCGCTGATGTACTGACAAGCCTCGCGTACCCGATTATCCATCGGTGGATGGAGCGACTCGTTAATCGCTTCCATGCGCCGCAGTAACAATTGCTCAAGCAGATTTATCGCCAGCAGCTCCGAATAGCGCCCTTCCCCTTGCCCGGCGTTAATGATTTGCCCAAACAAGTCGCTGAAATGCGGCTGGTGCGCTTCATCCGGGCGAAAGAAACCCGTATTGGCAAATATTGACGGCCAGTTAAGCCATTCATGCCAGTAGGCGCGCGGACGAAAGTAAACCCACTGGTGATACCATTCGCGAGCCTCCGGATGACGGCCGTAGTGATGAATCTCTCCTGGCGGGAACAGCAAAATATCACCCGGTCGGCAGACAAATTCTCGTCCCTGATTTTTCACCACCCCCTGACCGCGAATGGTGAGATTGAGAATATAACCTTTCATTCCCAGCGGTCGGTCGATAAAAAAATCGAGATAACCGTTGGCCTCAATCGGCGTTAAACCCGCCACCAGATGGGCGTTAAACGAGTATCCCGGCAGCAGGGGATCATTTTGCGCTTCAGCCATACTTTTCATACTCCCGCCATTCAGAGAAGAAACCAATTGTCCATATTGCATCAGACATTGCCGTCACTGCGTCTTTTACTGGCTCTTCTCGCTAACCCAACCGGTAACCCCGCTTATTAAAAGCATTCTGTAACAAAGCGGGACCAAAGCCATGACAAAAACGCGTAACAAAAGTGTCTATAATCACGGCAGAAAAGTCCACATTGATTATTTGCACGGCGTCACACTTTGCTATGCCATAGCATTTTTATCCATAAGATTAGCGGATCCTACCTGACGCTTTTTATCGCAACTCTCTACTGTTTCTCCATACCCGTTTTTTTGGATGGAGTGAAACGATGGCGATTGCAATTGGCCTCGATTTTGGCAGTGATTCTGTGCGAGCTTTGGCGGTGGACTGCGCCAGCGGTGAAGAGATCGCCACCAGCGTAGAGTGGTATCCCCGTTGGCAAAAAGGGCAATTTTGTGATGCCCCGAATAACCAGTTCCGTCATCATCCGCGTGACTACATTGAGTCAATGGAAGCGGCACTGAAAACCGTGCTTGCAGAGCTTAGCGTCGAACAGCGCGCAGCTGTGGTCGGGATTGGCGTTGACACAACCGGCTCGACGCCCGCACCGATTGATGCCGACGGTAACGTGCTGGCGCTGCGCCCGGAGTTTGCCGAAAACCCGAACGCGATGTTCGTATTGTGGAAAGACCACACTGCGGTTGAAGAAGCGGAAGAGATTACCCGTTTGTGCCACGCGCCGGGCAACGTTGACTACTCCCGCTACATTGGCGGTATTTATTCCAGCGAATGGTTCTGGGCAAAAATCCTGCATGTGACTCGCCAGGACAGCGCCGTGGCGCAATCTGCCGCATCGTGGATTGAGCTGTGCGACTGGGTGCCAGCTCTGCTTTCCGGTACCACCCGCCCGCAGGATATTCGTCGCGGACGTTGCAGCGCCGGGCATAAATCTCTGTGGCACGAAAGCTGGGGCGGCTTGCCGCCAGCCAGTTTCTTTGATGAGCTGGACCCGATCCTCAATCGCCATTTGCCTTCCCCGCTGTTCACTGACACCTGGACTGCCGATATTCCGGTGGGCACCTTATGCCCGGAATGGGCGCAGCGTCTCGGCCTGCCTGAAAGCGTGGTGATTTCCGGCGGCGCGTTTGACTGCCATATGGGCGCAGTTGGCGCAGGCGCACAGCCTAACGCACTGGTAAAAGTTATCGGTACTTCCACCTGCGACATTCTGATTGCCGACAAACAGAGCGTTGGCGAGCGGGCAGTTAAAGGTATTTGCGGTCAGGTTGATGGCAGCGTGGTGCCTGGATTTATCGGTCTGGAAGCAGGCCAATCGGCGTTTGGTGATATCTACGCCTGGTTCGGTCGCGTACTCAGCTGGCCGCTGGAACAGCTTGCCGCCCAGCATCCGGAACTGAAAGCGCAAATCAACGCCAGCCAGAAACAACTGCTTCCGGCGCTGACCGAAGCATGGGCCAAAAATCCGTCTCTGGATCACCTGCCGGTGGTGCTCGACTGGTTTAACGGTCGTCGCACACCGAACGCTAACCAACGCCTGAAAGGGGTGATTACCGATCTTAACCTCGCTACCGACGCTCCGCTGCTGTTCGGCGGTTTGATTGCTGCCACCGCCTTTGGCGCACGCGCAATCATGGAGTGCTTTACCGATCAGGGGATCGCCGTCAATAACGTGATGGCGCTGGGCGGCATCGCGCGGAAAAACCAGGTCATTATGCAGGCCTGCTGCGACGTGCTGAATCGCCCGCTGCAAATTGTTGCCTCTGACCAGTGCTGTGCGCTCGGTGCGGCGATTTTTGCTGCCGTCGCCGCGAAAGTGCACGCAGACATCCCATCAGCCCAGCAAAAAATGGCCAGTGCGGTAGAGAAAACCCTGCAACCGCGCAGCGAACAGGCACAACGCTTTGAACAGCTTTATCGCCGCTATCAGCAATGGGCGATGAGCGCCGAACAACACTATCTTCCAACTTCCGCCCCGGCACAGGCTGCCCAGGCCGTTGCGACTCTATAAGGACACGATAATGACGATTTTTGATAATTATGAAGTGTGGTTTGTCATTGGCAGCCAGCATCTGTATGGCCCGGAAACCCTGCGTCAGGTCACCCAACATGCCGAGCACGTTGTTAATGCGCTGAATACGGAAGCGAAACTGCCCTGCAAACTGGTGTTGAAACCGCTGGGCACCACGCCGGATGAAATCACCGCTATTTGCCGCGACGCGAATTACGACGATCGTTGCGCTGGTCTGGTGGTGTGGCTGCACACCTTCTCCCCGGCCAAAATGTGGATCAACGGCCTGACCATGCTCAACAAACCGTTGCTGCAATTCCACACCCAGTTTAACGCGGCGCTGCCGTGGGACAGTATCGATATGGACTTTATGAACCTGAACCAGACTGCACATGGCGGTCGCGAGTTCGGCTTCATTGGCGCGCGTATGCGTCAGCAACATGCCGTGGTTACCGGTCACTGGCAGGATAAACAAGCCCATGAGCGTATCGGCTCCTGGATGCGCCAGGCGGTCTCTAAACAGGATACCCGTCATCTGAAAGTCTGCCGTTTTGGCGATAACATGCGTGAAGTAGCGGTCACCGATGGTGATAAAGTTGCCGCACAGATCAAGTTCGGTTTCTCCGTCAATACCTGGGCGGTTGGCGATCTGGTGCAGGTGGTGAACTCCATCAGCGACGGCGATGTTAACGCGCTGGTCGATGAGTACGAAAGCTGCTACACCATGACGCCTGCCACACAAATCCACGGCGAAAAACGACAGAACGTGCTGGAAGCGGCGCGTATTGAGCTGGGGATGAAGCGTTTCCTGGAACAAGGTGGCTTCCACGCGTTCACCACCACCTTTGAAGATTTGCACGGTCTGAAACAGCTTCCAGGTCTGGCCGTACAGCGTCTGATGCAGCAGGGTTACGGCTTTGCGGGCGAAGGCGACTGGAAAACCGCCGCCCTGCTTCGCATCATGAAGGTGATGTCAACCGGTCTGCAGGGCGGCACCTCCTTTATGGAGGACTACACCTATCACTTCGAGAAAGGTAATGACCTGGTGCTCGGCTCCCATATGCTGGAAGTCTGCCCGTCGATTGCCGTAGAAGAGAAACCGATCCTCGACGTTCAGCATCTCGGTATTGGTGGTAAGGACGATCCTGCCCGACTGATCTTCAATACCCAAACCGGTCCAGCGATTGTCGCCAGCCTGATTGATCTCGGCGATCGTTACCGTCTGCTGGTTAACTGTATCGACACGGTGAAAACACCGCACTCCCTGCCGAAACTGCCGGTGGCGAATGCGCTGTGGAAAGCGCAACCGGATCTGCCAACTGCTTCCGAAGCGTGGATCCTCGCTGGTGGCGCGCACCATACCGTCTTCAGCCATGCGCTGAACCTCAACGATATGCGCCAGTTCGCCGAGATGCACGACATTGAAATCACGGTGATTGATAACGACACCCGCCTGCCAGCGTTTAAAGACGCACTGCGCTGGAACGAAGTGTATTACGGATTTCGTCGCTAAGTAGCCACATCAGGTATGTAACGCCTGATGCGACGCTGACGCGTCTTATCTGGCCTACACGCTGCGATTTTGTAGGCCGGATAAGCAAAGCGCATCCGGCATTGTTTTCCCCCTCGCCCCTTTGGGGAGAGGGCCGGGGTGAGGGGAAACGACCTCTCAGGAGTCAACATGTTAGAAGATCTCAAACGCCAGGTATTAGAAGCCAACCTGGCGCTGCCAAAACACAACCTGGTCACGCTCACATGGGGCAACGTCAGCGCCGTTGATCGCGAGCGCGGCGTCTTTGTGATCAAACCTTCCGGCGTCGATTACAGCGTCATGACCGCTGACGATATGGTCGTGGTTAGCATCGAAACCGGTGAAGTGGTTGAAGGTACGAAAAAGCCCTCCTCCGACACGCCAACTCACCGGCTGCTCTATCAGGCATTCCCCTCCATTGGCGGCATTGTGCATACGCACTCGCGCCACGCCACCATCTGGGCGCAGTCGGGTCAGTCGATTCCAGCAATCGGCACCACCCACGCCGACTATTTCTACGGCACCATTCCCTGCACCCGCAAAATGACCGACGCAGAAATCAACGGCGAATATGAGTGGGAAACCGGTAACGTCATCGTAGAAACCTTTGAAAAACAGGGTATCGATGCAGCGCAAATGCCCGGCGTTCTGGTCCATTCCCACGGCCCGTTTGCATGGGGCAAAAATGCCGAAGATGCGGTGCATAACGCCATCGTGCTGGAAGAGGTCGCTTATATGGGGATATTCTGCCGTCAGTTAGCGCCGCAGTTACCGGATATGCAGCAAACGCTGCTGGATAAACACTATCTGCGTAAGCATGGCGCGAAGGCATATTACGGGCAGTAATGACTGTATAAAACCACAGCCAATCAAACGAAACCAGGCTATACTCAAGCCTGGTTTTTTGATGGATTTTCAGCGTGGCGCAGGCAGGTTTTATCTTAACCCGACACTGGCGGGACACCCCGCAAGGGACAGAAGTCTCCTTCTGGCTGGCGACGGACAACGGGCCGTTGCAGGTTACGCTTGCACCGCAAGAGTCCGTGGCGTTTATTCCCGCCGATCAGGTTCCCCGCGCTCAGCATATTTTGCAGGGTGAACAAGGCTTTCGCCTGACACCGCTGGCGTTAAAGGATTTTCACCGCCAGCCGGTGTATGGCCTTTACTGTCGCGCCCATCGCCAATTGATGAATTACGAAAAGCGCCTGCGTGAAGGTGGCGTTACCGTCTACGAGGCCGATGTGCGCCCGCCAGAACGCTATCTGATGGAGCGGTTTATCACCTCACCGGTGTGGGTCGAGGGTGATATGCACAATGGCACTATCGTTAATGCCCGTCTGAAACCGCATCCCGACTATCGTCCGCCGCTCAAGTGGGTTTCTATAGATATTGAAACCACCCGCCACGGTGAGCTGTACTGCATCGGCCTGGAAGGCTGCGGGCAGCGCATCGTTTATATGCTGGGGCCGGAGAATGGCGACGCCTCCTCGCTTGATTTCGAACTGGAATACGTCGCCAGCCGCCCGCTGCTGCTGGAAAAACTCAACGCCTGGTTTGCAAACCACGATCCCGATGTGATCATCGGCTGGAACGTGGTGCAGTTCGATCTGCGAATGCTGCAAAAACATGCCGAGCGTTACCGTCTTCCGCTGCGTCTTGGGCGCGATAATAGCGAGCTGGAGTGGCGCGAGCACGGCTTTAAAAACGGCGTCTTTTTTGCCCAGGCTAAAGGTCGGCTAATTATCGACGGTATCGAGGCGCTGAAATCCGCGTTCTGGAATTTCTCTTCATTCTCGCTGGAAACTGTCGCTCAGGAGCTATTAGGCGAAGGAAAATCTATCGATAACCCGTGGGATCGAATGGACGAAATTGACCGCCGTTTCGCCGAAGATAAACCTGCGCTGGCAACTTATAACCTGAAAGATTGCGAGCTGGTGACGCAGATCTTCCACAAAACTGAAATCATGCCATTTTTACTCGAACGAGCAACGGTGAACGGCCTGCCGGTGGATCGGCACGGCGGTTCGGTGGCAGCGTTTGGTCATCTCTATTTTCCGCGAATGCATCGCGCTGGTTATGTCGCGCCTAATCTCGGCGAAGTGCCACCGCACGCCAGCCCTGGCGGCTACGTGATGGATTCACGGCCAGGGCTTTATGATTCAGTGCTGGTGCTGGACTATAAAAGCCTGTACCCGTCGATCATCCGCACCTTTCTGATTGATCCCGTCGGGCTGGTTGAAGGCATGGCGCAACCTGATCCAGAGCACAGTACCGAAGGTTTTCTCGATGCCTGGTTCTCACGGGAGAAACATTGCCTGCCGGAGATTGTGACTAACATCTGGCACGGGCGCGATGAAGCCAAACGTCAGGGTAATAAGCCGCTTTCGCAGGCGCTGAAGATCATTATGAATGCCTTTTATGGCGTGCTCGGCACCACCGCCTGCCGCTTCTTCGATCCGCGCCTGGCATCGTCGATCACCATGCGTGGTCATCAGATCATGCGGCAGACCAAAGCATTGATTGAAGCGCAGGGCTACGACGTTATCTACGGAGATACCGACTCGACTTTTGTCTGGCTAAAAGGTGCACATTCGGAAGAAGAGGCGGCGAAAATCGGTCGTGTACTGGTGCAGCACGTTAACGCCTGGTGGGCGGAAACGCTGCAAAAACAACGGCTGACCAGCGCATTAGAACTGGAGTATGAAACTCATTTCTGCCGTTTTCTGATGCCAACCATTCGCGGAGCCGATACCGGCAGTAAAAAGCGCTACGCCGGGCTGATTCAGGAGGGCGATAAACAGCGGATGGTGTTTAAAGGGCTGGAAACCGTGCGCACCGACTGGACGCCGCTGGCCCAGCAGTTTCAGCAGGAGCTATACCTGCGCATCTTCCGCAACGAGCCATATCAGGAATATGTACGCGAAACCATCGACAAACTGATGGCGGGTGAACTGGATGCGCGACTGGTTTACCGTAAACGCCTTCGCCGTCCGCTGAGCGAGTATCAGCGTAATGTGCCGCCTCATGTACGCGCCGCTCGCCTTGCCGATGAAGAAAACCAAAAGCGCGGTCGCCCCTTGCAATATCAGAATCGCGGCACCATTAAGTACGTATGGACCACCAACGGCCCGGAGCCGCTGGACTACCAACGTTCACCACTGGATTACGAACACTATCTGACCCGCCAGCTACAACCCGTGGCGGAGGGAATACTCCCTTTTATTGAGGATAATTTTGCTACACTTATGACCGGGCAACTTGGGCTATTTTGAGCAAAAAAAAGAGTTCGCCAGATACCATTTTGATGCGTGACGAATGCTTTGCCATCCAGTACCATAGCGCCCTTTCCATTCCTGGACCTGAATAACACCACTACCTCATAAGCACGGTAGCGGGTGGTTATTGCCTGCAATTAAAGATATAGAGCCGAACACATATGCCTTTTACACTTGGTCAACGCTGGATCAGCGATACAGAAAGCGAATTGGGACTTGGAACCGTTGTCGCGGTGGATGCGCGAACTGTCACTTTACTTTTCCCATCTACTGGTGAAAACCGTCTGTACGCACGCAGTGATTCCCCCGTGACCCGCGTGATGTTCAACCCTGGTGATACTATTACCAGCCATGACGGCTGGCAGATGCAAGTCGAAGAAGTAAAAGAAGAAAATGGCTTGCTGACCTATATCGGTACTCGCCTGGATACTGAAGAGTCCGGCGTAGCCCTGCGTGAAGTTTTCCTTGATAGCAAACTGGTGTTCAGCAAACCGCAGGACCGTCTGTTTGCCGGGCAGATTGACCGTATGGACCGCTTTGCGCTGCGTTATCGCGCGCGTAAGTATTCCAGCGAACAGTTCCGTATGCCGTACAGCGGCCTGCGCGGTCAGCGTACCAGCCTGATTCCGCATCAGCTCAACATCGCTCATGATGTTGGTCGCCGCCACGCGCCGCGCGTCCTGCTGGCTGACGAAGTGGGTTTAGGGAAAACCATTGAAGCCGGGATGATCCTGCATCAGCAACTGCTCTCTGGCGCTGCTGAACGTGTGCTAATTATCGTCCCGGAAACCTTACAGCATCAGTGGCTGGTAGAAATGCTGCGCCGTTTCAACCTGCGCTTTGCGCTATTTGATGATGAGCGTTATGCCGAAGCTCAGCACGATGCTTACAACCCGTTTGACACCGAACAGCTGGTGATTTGCTCGCTGGATTTTGCCCGTCGTAGCAAACAGCGCCTGGAACATCTCTGTGAAGCCGAATGGGACCTGCTGGTGGTCGATGAAGCGCATCACCTGGTGTGGAGCGAAGATGCGCCAAGCCGTGAATATCAGGCCATTGAACAACTGGCAGAGCACGTGCCGGGCGTTCTGCTGCTGACCGCGACCCCGGAACAGCTGGGGATGGAAAGCCACTTCGCCCGTCTGCGTCTGCTGGACCCGAACCGTTTCCACGATTTTGCGCAGTTCGTTGAAGAGCAGAAAAATTATCGTCCGGTTGCGGACGCCGTTGCCATGCTGCTGGCAGGTAACAAACTGAGCAATGACGAACTGAACATGCTCGGCGAGATGATCGGCGAGCAGGATATCGAGCCGCTGTTGCAGGCAGCAAACAGCGACAGCGAAGATGCCCAGAGCGCCCGTCAGGAGCTGGTTTCGATGCTGATGGATCGCCACGGCACCAGCCGCGTGCTGTTCCGTAACACGCGTAACGGTGTGAAAGGATTCCCGAAACGCGAGCTGCACACCATTAAACTGCCGCTACCGACGCAGTATCAGACGGCTATTAAAGTCTCCGGCATTATGGGCGCACGTAAAAGTGCGGAAGATCGTGCTCGCGATATGCTCTACCCGGAGCGTATTTATCAGGAATTTGAAGGTGATAACGCCACCTGGTGGAACTTCGATCCGCGCGTTGAGTGGCTGATGGGCTACCTGACCAGCCATCGCTCTCAGAAAGTGCTGGTGATCTGCGCCAAAGCTGCCACTGCGCTGCAACTGGAGCAGGTACTGCGCGAACGTGAAGGTATTCGCGCTGCGGTGTTCCACGAAGGTATGTCGATTATCGAACGTGACCGCGCTGCCGCCTGGTTTGCCGAAGAAGACACCGGCGCACAGGTACTGCTGTGCTCAGAAATCGGTTCTGAAGGACGTAACTTCCAGTTCGCCAGCCACATGGTGATGTTTGACCTGCCATTCAACCCGGATCTACTGGAGCAGCGTATTGGTCGTCTGGATCGTATCGGCCAGGCGCACGATATTCAGATCCATGTGCCTTATCTGGAGAAAACCGCTCAGTCGGTGCTGGTGCGCTGGTATCACGAAGGTCTGGATGCATTTGAGCACACCTGCCCGACCGGACGCACTATTTACGATAGCGTATACAACGATCTGATTAACTATCTGGCTTCACCGGATCAAACCGAAGGCTTTGACGATCTGATCAAAAACTGCCGCGAGCAACATGAAGCGCTGAAAGCACAGCTGGAACAGGGTCGTGACCGCCTGCTGGAAATCCACTCCAACGGTGGCGAAAAAGCCCAGGCACTGGCAGAAAGCATTGAAGAGCAGGATGACGATACCAACCTGATCGCCTTCGCCATGAACCTGTTCGATATTATCGGTATCAATCAGGACGATCGCGGCGACAACATGATCGTGCTGACGCCGTCCGATCATATGCTGGTGCCGGACTTCCCTGGCCTGTCGGAAGATGGCATCACCATCACCTTTGATCGTGAAGTGGCACTGGCGCGTGAAGATGCACAGTTTATTACCTGGGAGCATCCGCTGATCCGCAACGGTCTGGATCTGATCCTTTCTGGCGATACCGGTAGCAGCACGATTTCACTGTTAAAAAACAAAGCGTTGCCGGTAGGTACGCTGTTGGTGGAACTGATTTATGTGGTTGAAGCCCAGGCTCCGAAGCAGTTGCAGCTCAACCGCTTCCTGCCACCGACGCCGGTACGTATGCTGCTGGATAAAAACGGCAACAACCTGGCGGCGCAGGTAGAGTTTGAAACCTTTAACCGCCAGCTTAACGCGGTTAACCGTCACACCGGCAGCAAACTGGTTAACGCCGTGCAGCAGGATGTTCACGCTATCCTTCAACTGGGTGAAGCGCAGATCGAGAAATCTGCCCGTGCATTGATTGATGCAGCGCGTAACGAAGCCGACGAAAAACTGTCTGCCGAGCTGTCTCGTCTGGAAGCTCTGCGTGCAGTGAACCCGAACATTCGTGACGACGAACTGACCGCCATTGAGAGCAACCGTCAGCAGGTAATGGAAAGCCTGGATCAGGCAGGTTGGCGTCTGGATGCCCTGCGTTTGATCGTTGTAACGCATCAGTAACGGAGCCGAAAATGGGGATGGAAAACTACAATCCACCGCAGGAACCCTGGTTGGTTATCCTGTATCAGGATGACCATATTATGGTGGTCAACAAGCCGAGCGGTTTGTTGTCGGTGCCGGGTCGTCTGGAAGAGCACAAAGACAGCGTGATGACGCGCATTCAGCGTGATTATCCGCAGGCAGAATCGGTGCATCGTCTGGATATGGCTACCAGCGGCGTGATTGTAGTGGCGCTGACCAAAGCCGCGGAGCGGGAGTTAAAACGCCAGTTCCGCGAGCGCGAGCCGAAAAAGCAGTATGTGGCCCGCGTCTGGGGGCATCCATCCCCCGCAGAAGGTCTGGTGGATCTGCCGCTGATTTGCGACTGGCCAAACCGCCCGAAACAGAAAGTCTGTTACGAAACGGGTAAACCTGCGCAGACGGAATATGAAGTGGTGGAGTATGCGGCGGATAACACGGCAAGAGTGGTGTTAAAACCGATTACCGGGCGTTCGCATCAATTGCGTGTGCATATGCTGGCGCTGGGGCATCCGATTCTCGGCGATCGTTTTTATGCATCACCAGAAGCGAGAGCGATGGCACCGCGTTTGTTGCTACATGCAGAGATGTTGACGATTACCCATCCGGCGTATGGCAATAGTATGACGTTTAAAGCGCCAGCGGATTTTTAATCGTCACGCTGGCGCAGTTCGGTAGGCGGATAAGGCGTTCACGCCGCATCCGGCAATTGTGCGCCGATTGCCTGATGCGACGCGGGCCGCGTCTTATCAGGCCTACAGTTTAAAACTTATTTAAACCCTTTCTGCTGCTTTATCAGCTCATATGCCTGCTGAATTTCCTGCGCTTTCTGCTTCGCCATCTCCATCATCTCAGGCGGCAAACCTTTCGCCACCAGCTTATCGGGATGGTGTTCACTCATCAGCTTACGGTAGGCACGTTTGATGGTGGTCGCATCATCCGTCGGCTTCACGCCCAGCACATTACAGGCATCTTCCAGCGTCGGGCCACGCTGCGCTTGCTGCCAGTTACCACCGCCAGATTGCTGCTGATAACCGCCGCCAAACTGTGCACCGCCCTGCATCATGCGCAAAAACTGGTCAAACTGGGCGCGGGAGATCCCTAATTCTTCAGCAATGACATACAGCACCGCCCGTTCATTCGGGTGCAGTGAACCATCAGCAAACGCCGCCTGAATCTGGATCTCCAGAAACATACGAATTAAGTCAAAACGACCAAAGCAGACACTGCGAAACTGGCGCATCTTTTCGCGCAGCGGGTAATTGTCTGATTTTCCCACCCGGAACGCATTTTGCGCCGCAGTACGGGAAGCGCCATGAAGGTTCATTCGGTCCATCAACTGGCTGGCGATATGAATATCAGCCTCCGTGACGCGACCTTTGGATTTGGTTAAATGCCCCATCACTTCAAAAGTGGTGGCAAAAAACAGCGCCTGACGCTCACGCTGGTTGGCGAACCACGCCATTTTACGGCTACGGGCTTTATCAAACATATGGCCTATTAACAGGCCTAACACTACGCCCCAAAAGCCGCCGCCCATCAGTAAGGCCACGGCCACGCCAATGATTTTTCCCCAATACTGCATATATTCCCCAAATCGACACACGGATATCAGGGCTATCTCCCACAATATAAAGGTGCTTTTACCGTTTTCCGGCTGCGGTCAATTGTGGGACATCGCCTATAATTTGCATTATCATACCTGTCATTCAATGCCGTGCCTAACACCACTGACGCTATTCGGACAGGATTAACACTAGCGTAGAGATGACGAGTACGTTAGTCTCTGACCGTTTGTCACGCGCAACGTTACCGATGATGGAACAATAAAACCAACGTATGAAAAAACGTATCCCCACTCTCCTGGCCACCATGATTGCCACCGCCCTTTATAGTCAACAGGGACTGGCAGCCGACCTCGCCTCACAGTGCATGTTGGGCGTGCCAAGCTATGACCGTCCTCTGGTACAGGGCGATACCAATGACTTACCCGTGACTATCAATGCTGACCACGCGAAAGGGGACTACCCGGATGACGCCGTGTTTACTGGCAGCGTGGATATCATGCAGGGTAACAGCCGTCTGCAGGCCGACGAAGTGCAGCTCCATCAAAAAGAGGCACCAGGACAACCGGAGCCGGTACGTACCGTTGATGCGCTCGGTAATGTCCATTACGACGATAACCAGGTGATCCTCAAAGGGCCGAAAGGCTGGGCGAATCTGAACACCAAAGATACCAACGTCTGGGAAGGTGATTACCAGATGGTGGGTCGCCAGGGTCGCGGTAAAGCGGACCTGATGAAACAACGTGGCGAAAACCGCTATACCATTCTGGATAACGGTAGCTTTACCTCCTGTCTGCCGGGTTCTGACACCTGGAGCGTGGTAGGTAGCGAAATTATTCATGACCGCGAAGAACAAGTTGCGGAGATCTGGAACGCCCGCTTTAAGGTGGGTCCGGTACCGATCTTTTATAGCCCCTATTTGCAGTTGCCGGTGGGTGACAAACGTCGCTCTGGTTTCTTGATCCCGAACGCCAAGTACACCACCACCAACTACTTTGAGTTCTACCTGCCATATTACTGGAACATCGCGCCAAATATGGATGCCACCATCACGCCGCATTATATGCATCGTCGTGGCAACATCATGTGGGAGAACGAATTCCGCTACCTCTCCCAGGCGGGCGCTGGCTTGATGGAACTGGACTATCTGCCTTCAGATAAAGTCTATGAAGATGAACACCCGAACGATGACAGTTCACGTCGTTGGTTATTCTACTGGAACCACTCCGGGGTCATGGATCAGGTGTGGCGTTTCAACGTCGACTACACCAAGGTCAGCGATCCTAGCTACTTCAATGATTTCGATAACAAGTACGGTTCCAGTACTGACGGCTACGCAACGCAAAAATTCAGCGTTGGCTATGCGGTGCAAAACTTCAATGCCACCGTTTCAACCAAGCAGTTCCAGGTTTTCAGCGAACAGAACACCAGTAGCTACTCGGCAGAGCCGCAGTTAGACGTTAATTACTACCAGAATGATGTTGGTCCGTTTGATACGCGTATTTACGGCCAGGCAGTGCACTTTGTTAACACCAGAGACGACATGCCTGAAGCAACCCGTGTTCACCTGGAACCGACCATCAATTTGCCGCTCTCTAATAACTGGGGCAGCATCAATACCGAAGCGAAGTTGCTGGCAACCCATTATCAGCAAACCAATCTTGACTGGTATAACTCCAGAAACACGACCAAGCTGGACGAATCCGTTAACCGCGTAATGCCGCAATTCAAAGTTGACGGCAAAATGGTCTTTGAACGCGATATGGAAATGCTGGCTCCGGGTTATACCCAAACGCTGGAACCGCGCGCGCAGTATTTGTACGTGCCGTATCGCGATCAGAGCGACATCTATAACTACGACTCATCTCTGCTGCAATCTGACTACTCTGGCCTGTTCCGGGACCGGACTTACGGCGGTCTTGACCGTATTGCCTCCGCTAACCAGGTGACGACCGGTGTCACATCTCGCATATATGATGATGCTGCCGTTGAACGTTTTAATATTTCCGTTGGTCAAATCTACTATTTCACGGAGTCTCGCACTGGCGATGACAACATAACATGGGAGAATGACGACAAAACGGGCTCACTGGTGTGGGCAGGCGATACTTACTGGCGTATCTCCGAGCGTTGGGGATTGCGTGGCGGGATTCAGTACGATACACGTCTGGATAACGTAGCGACCAGTAACTCCAGCATTGAATACCGTCGGGATGAAGACCGTCTGGTACAGCTGAATTACCGTTACGCCAGCCCGGAATATATTCAGGCTACGCTGCCTAAGTACTATTCCACTGCTGAGCAATATAAGAATGGTATTTCGCAGGTAGGTGCTGTCGCCAGCTGGCCAATTGCCGATCGTTGGTCCATTGTTGGGGCCTACTACTACGACACCAATGCGAACAAGCAAGCTGACTCTATGTTAGGTGTGCAATACAGCTCCTGCTGCTATGCAATTCGCGTCGGTTACGAGCGGAAGCTGAACGGTTGGGATAACGATAAACAACATGCGGTATATGACAACGCAATCGGCTTTAACATCGAACTTCGCGGCCTGAGCTCCAACTACGGTCTGGGTACGCAAGAGATGCTGCGTTCGAACATTCTGCCGTATCAAAACACTTTGTGATTTGTTGATTTACCACGTAATCCGCAGTGCGGTTAATTGAAATGGAAAAAGTATGAAGAACTGGAAAACGCTGCTTCTCGGTATCGCCATGATCGCGAATACCAGTTTCGCTGCCCCCCAGGTAGTCGATAAAGTCGCAGCCGTCGTCAATAACGGCGTCGTGCTGGAAAGCGACGTTGATGGATTAATGCAGTCGGTAAAACTGAACGCTGCTCAGGCAAGGCAGCAACTTCCTGATGACGCGACGCTGCGCCACCAAATCATGGAACGTTTGATCATGGATCAAATCATCCTGCAGATGGGGCAGAAAATGGGAGTGAAAATCTCCGATGAGCAGCTGGATCAGGCGATTGCTAACATCGCGAAACAGAACAACATGACGCTGGATCAGATGCGCAGCCGTCTGGCTTACGATGGTCTGAACTACAACACTTATCGTAACCAGATCCGCAAAGAGATGATTATCTCTGAAGTGCGTAACAACGAGGTGCGTCGTCGCATCACCATCCTGCCGCAGGAAGTCGAATCCCTGGCGCAGCAGGTGGGTAACCAAAACGACGCCAGCACTGAGCTGAACCTGAGCCACATCCTGATCCCACTGCCGGAAAACCCGACCTCTGATCAGGTGAACGAAGCGGAAAGCCAGGCGCGTGCCATTGTCGATCAGGCGCGTAACGGCGCTGATTTCGGTAAGTTGGCGATTGCTCATTCTGCCGACCAGCAGGCGCTGAACGGCGGCCAGATGGGCTGGGGCCGTATTCAGGAGTTGCCGGGGATCTTCGCCCAGGCATTAAGCACCGCGAAGAAAGGCGACATTGTTGGCCCGATTCGTTCCGGCGTTGGCTTCCATATTCTGAAAGTTAACGACCTGCGCGGCGAAAGCAAAAATATCTCGGTGACCGAAGTTCATGCTCGCCATATTCTGCTGAAACCGTCGCCGATCATGACTGACGAACAGGCACGCGTGAAACTGGAACAGATTGCTGCTGATATCAAGAGTGGTAAAACGACTTTTGCTGCCGCAGCGAAAGAGTTCTCTCAGGATCCAGGCTCCGCTAACCAGGGCGGTGATCTCGGCTGGGCTACACCAGATATTTTCGATCCGGCCTTCCGTGACGCCCTGACTCGCCTGAACAAAGGTCAAATGAGTGCACCGGTTCACTCTTCATTCGGCTGGCATTTAATCGAACTGCTGGATACCCGTAATGTCGATAAAACCGACGCTGCGCAGAAAGATCGTGCATACCGCATGCTGATGAACCGTAAGTTCTCGGAAGAAGCAGCAAGCTGGATGCAGGAACAACGTGCCAGCGCCTACGTTAAAATCCTGAGCAACTAATGGTTAAAACCCAACGTGTTGTGATCACTCCCGGCGAGCCCGCCGGGATTGGCCCGGACTTAGTTGTCCAGCTTGCACAGCGTGAGTGGCCGGTCGAACTGGTTGTTTGTGCCGATGCCACTCTCCTTACCGACCGGGCAGCGATGCTCGGTTTGCCGCTCACCCTCCGCCCTTATTCCCCCAACTCCCCTGCACAACCGCAAACTACGGGCACATTAACGCTACTTCCTGTCGCGCTACGTGAATCTGTCACTGCGGGGCAGTTAGCGATTGAAAATGGACATTACGTGGTGGAGACGCTGGCGCGAGCGTGTGATGGCTGTCTGAACGGTGAATTTGCTGCGCTGATCACAGGCCCCGTGCATAAAGGCGTCATTAACGACGCAGGCATTCCGTTTACCGGTCATACCGAGTTTTTCGAAGAGCGTTCGCAGGCGAAAAAAGTGGTGATGATGCTGGCGACCGAAGAACTTCGCGTGGCGCTGGCAACGACGCATTTACCGCTGCGCGATATCGCAGATGCTATCACCCCTGCACTTTTGCACGAAGTGATTGCTATTTTGCATCACGATTTGCGTACAAAATTTGGTATTGCCGAACCGCGCATTCTGGTCTGCGGGCTGAATCCGCACGCGGGCGAAGGCGGTCATATGGGTACGGAAGAGATAGACACCATTATTCCGGTGCTCGACGAGCTGCGGGCGCAGGGGATGAAACTCAACGGGCCGCTGCCTGCCGATACCCTGTTTCAGCCGAAATATCTCGATAACGCCGACGCCGTGCTGGCGATGTACCACGATCAGGGTCTTCCCGTGCTAAAATACCAGGGCTTCGGGCGCGGTGTGAACATTACGCTGGGCCTGCCCTTTATTCGCACATCAGTGGACCACGGCACCGCGCTTGAACTGGCGGGACGTGGCGAAGCCGATGTCGGCAGTTTTATTACGGCGCTTAATCTCGCCATCAAAATGATTGTTAACACCCAATGAATAATCGAGTCCACCAGGGCCACTTAGCCCGTAAACGCTTCGGGCAAAACTTTCTCAACGATCAGTTCGTGATCGACAGCATTGTTTCTGCCATTAACCCGCAAAAGGGCCAGGCAATGGTCGAAATCGGCCCCGGTCTGGCGGCATTGACCGAGCCGGTCGGCGAACGTCTGGACCAGCTGACGGTCATCGAACTTGACCGCGATCTGGCGGCACGTCTGCAAACGCATCCATTCTTAGGCCCGAAACTGACGATTTATCAGCAGGATGCGATGACCTTTAACTTTGGCGAACTGGCCGAGAAAATGGGTCAGCCGCTGCGTGTTTTCGGCAACCTGCCTTATAACATCTCCACGCCGTTGATGTTCCATCTGTTTAGCTATACTGATGCCATTGCCGACATGCACTTTATGTTGCAAAAAGAGGTGGTGAATCGTCTGGTTGCAGGACCGAACAGCAAAGCGTATGGTCGATTAAGCGTCATGGCGCAATACTATTGCAACGTGATCCCGGTACTGGAAGTTCCGCCGTCAGCCTTTACACCACCACCCAAAGTGGATTCCGCCGTCGTGCGCCTGGTTCCTCATGCAACGATGCCTCACCCGGTTAAAGATGTTCGTGTGTTGAGCCGCATCACCACCGAAGCCTTTAACCAGCGTCGTAAAACCATTCGTAACAGCCTCGGCAACCTGTTTAGCGTCGAGGTGTTAACGGGAATGGGGATCGACCCGGCGATGCGAGCGGAAAATATCTCTGTCGCGCAATATTGCCAGATGGCGAACTATCTGGCGGAGAACGCGCCTTTGCAGGAGAGTTAACGATGATCAATTCGCCCCGAGTGTGTATTCAGGTTCAAAGCGTCTACATTGAGGCACAATCTTCACCTGATAATGAACGTTACGTTTTTGCTTATACCGTAACCATACGCAATCTGGGGCGAGCGCCAGTGCAGTTGTTGGGGCGTTACTGGCTGATCACCAATGGCAATGGCCGTGAAACCGAAGTCCAGGGCGAAGGAGTGGTTGGCGTCCAGCCACTTATCGCGCCTGGCGAAGAGTACCAGTACACCAGCGGTGCAATCATTGAAACCCCGCTGGGCACCATGCAGGGTCACTACGAAATGATCGATGAAAATGGCGTCCCTTTCAGCATCGACATTCCCGTATTCCGACTCGCCGTTCCCACACTCATTCATTAAAAGAATATGGCGACATACCTTATTGGCGACGTTCATGGTTGTTACGATGAACTGATCGCATTGCTGCATAAAGTAGAATTTACCCCTGGGAAAGATACCCTCTGGCTAACGGGCGATCTGGTCGCGCGCGGCCCGGGTTCGCTGGATGTTCTGCGCTATGTGAAATCCTTAGGCGACAGCGTACGTCTGGTGCTGGGCAATCACGATCTGCATCTGCTGGCGGTATTTGCCGGGATCAGCCGCAATAAACCGAAAGATCGCCTGACACCGCTGCTGGAAGCGCCGGATGCCGACGAGCTGCTTAACTGGCTGCGTCGCCAGCCTTTGCTGCAAATCGACGAAGAGAAAAAGTTGGTGATGGCCCACGCAGGGATCACGCCGCAGTGGGATCTACAGACCGCCAAAGAGTGCGCGCGCGATGTAGAAGCGGTGCTATCGAGTGACTCCTATCCCTTCTTTCTCGACGCTATGTACGGCGATATGCCAAATAACTGGTCACCGGAATTGCGGGGGCTGGGAAGACTGCGTTTTATCACCAACGCTTTTACCCGTATGCGTTTTTGCTTCCCGAACGGTCAACTGGATATGTACAGCAAAGAATCGCCGGAAGAGGCCCCTGCCCCACTGAAACCGTGGTTTGCGATTCCTGGCCCTGTCGCTGAAGAATACAGCATCGCCTTTGGTCACTGGGCATCGCTGGAGGGCAAAGGTACGCCGGAAGGTATATACGCGCTGGATACCGGCTGCTGCTGGGGTGGTACATTAACCTGCCTGCGCTGGGAAGATAAACAGTATTTTGTCCAGCCGTCGAACCGGCATAAGGATTTGGGCGAAGCGGCGGCGTCTTAAACACAGCCTGATATAGGAAGGCCGGATAAGACGCGACCGGCGTCGCATCCGGCGCTAGCCGTAAATTCTATACAAAATTACCGCCGCTCCAGAATCTCAAAGCAATAGCTGTGAGAGTTCTGCGCATCAGCATCGTGGAATTCGCTGAATACCGATTCCCAGTCATCCGGCTCGTAATCCGGGAAATGGGTGTCGCCTTCCACTTCTGCGTCGATATGCGTCAGATACAGTTTTTGCGCTTTTGGCAAGAACTGTTCATAAACGCGACCGCCGCCAATCACCATGATTTCTGGTACGTCACCACACGCCGCGATGGCTTCATCCACCGACTTCACCCACGTTACGCGATCGTCCGTACCCGGTTGACTGCTGAGGATAATATTTTTGCGTCCTGGCAACGGACGACCGATTGATTCCCAAGTATGGCGGCCCATAATCACGGGTTTATTTAAGGTGTTGCGTTTAAACCAGGCGAGATCGGCAGGCAGGTTCCACGGCATGGCGTTTTCCATGCCGATAACGCGATCTACCGCTAACGCCGCAATCAGACTGATCATTGAGATTTCCCGATAAAAAAAATTGTCGCCACTATACGTAAAGCGTAAACCGTCGTCGACTGGTGCGAGGATGATGTTGAGGAAAATTTTATATTCTGCTGGCGAGTCCACGCTCTCTCCCTGGACTCGCCGCATTACAATGAAACAAAAACAAACAGTTAGCTGTAAAGTGTGATTTACGTCACTCTTTATTAGGATGAGGGTTTCGTTTCCGGTTCATCCGCCATGTTGCCGGTATGTTTACCTTCTTCGGTTCCCTGCCAGCCATGTCGTTGAATTAATGACAGATGTTCGCGGTCCTCGGTAATGATCTCACTTAACATCGCGCTGGTGCGTTTATAGACCGCCGCGCGGGCTTTGGTATCGTTCTCAACCATTGCCATCTCTTCCACCATCTGAATATTAAAGCGGCGGAACACATCGGCACGTTCTCGCGCTTCATACGGCCCCAGACCTAAACTTTCCAGTGCCAGACGCCCGGTTTTCAGCGCACCTTCGAAGGTTTCACGCTCCGGCTTTTCAACGCCTGCCTGACGCAAACGAATGTAGTGGTCGACATCGCGGGCGCGGGCAATAATCTGCAAATGCGGGAAATGTTCTTTCACCATCTCTGTCAGTTGCAGGTTGGTTTGCGGATCGTCGATGGCGTTAATCAGCACTTCCGCTTTCGCCGCTCCGGCAGATTCCAGTAAATCCATCCGCGTGGCATCGCCATAAAACACTTTCATACCAAATTTACGCAAGGTTTCGATATGGTCCGGATCGTGATCGAGTACCACCATTTTCACCCCGCTGGAGAGCAGTAAACGTCCGGTAATCTGCCCAAAACGACCGAATCCGGCGATAATCACGCGCGGCTGTTCTTCGTCGATCTCATCGGCTTCACGCGCTTCCTCAGTAGAAGATTGCTCAAGGCGATTGAGGATCACCAGCAGAATCGGCGTTGCTGCCATCGACAGCGCCACCGCCAGGGTCAGCGATTTCGCCCACTCCGGCTCCAGCACATTCGCCATCTGCGCCGCGCCAAATACCACAAAGGCAAACTCACTGCCCTGCCCTAACAACACTGCAAACCAACGACGCTGTTTATTTGGCACTTGCAACGGTCGGGCAATCAGCCACAGCATGGCGATTTTGATGATGAGGAAACCGAGCAGCAAAATGACAATGCGCAATGGGTTTTCAAGCAGCGTGCCAAAGTCTATCGACATGCCAACACCGATGAAAAACAGCCCCAACAGCAAACCTTTAAATGGTTCGATATCGCTCTCCAGCGCATGACGGTATTCCGAGCTTGCCAGCAGTACGCCCGCCAGAAACGCGCCCATCGCCATCGACAAGCCGACCTCTTCCAGCAGCAAACCAAAGCCAAACACGAGGAATAACGCCACGGCACTAAACACTTCCCGCAAGCCAGAGCGGGCTACAAAACGCAGCGCCGGACGCGTGACATAGCGCCCCAGCAATACCACCAGCACCAGCGCACCCGCCACTTTTAACGCCGAGAGAGCAAATGCGCCCATCGTCGTCGAGGCACTGCTCGTTGCCAGTAGCGGAATCATCGCCACCAGCGGGATCGCCGCGATATCCTGGAACAGCAGCACCGCAAAGGCACTGCGACCCATTTGCGTCACCATCAGATTGCGTTCATTCATCGCCTGCATGGCAATCGCCGTAGAGGAGAGCGCCAGCGTCATGCCGATCAATTCCGCGACCTGCCAGCGCAGCCCAAGTAACATGCAGAACAGCCCCAGCAGGCCGCCGCAAATCACCATCTGCAATGCGCCACCGCCGAACACTGCCGCACGCAGCTTCCACAGCCTTTGTGGATCGAGTTCGAGGCCGATAATAAACAGCATCAGCACCACGCCAATCTCGGCAAAGTGCAGAATAGATTCGGCATCGGTCACCAGTCGCAGCCCCCACGGGCCAATAATGCAGCCGGCGATCAGGTAGCCAAGTACCGATCCCAGACCAAGACGTACCGCAATGGGTACAATCAGCGCTGCCGAACCGAGATAAATCAGCGCCTGAATCAGCGTATGGCTATCCATGATGGGCCTCCTGCCATTCCAGCAGACGTTGCTTATAGTGACGCGCCTGCCCTTCGAGGGTTTCGTCGTCACAAATAAAGGTGCAGTGCATGGCAAACGGTGGCAGCCAGTTCAGCCCGCAGTAGATTGCCGTCGCCTGTAGCGGCTGCGACAGCACATCAAAGCCCGGATGCGCACCAATTTCAAAATGGCTTTCCCCGCCGCCGGTCGTCACCGCCCACAGCAAATGTTTGCCATGCAGCGCCGTGCCGCCGTGACCGTAAGCCCAGCCGTGCGAGAAAACTTTATCGATCCAAAGTTTGAGGAGCGGTGGAATGCTGTACCACTGCATCGGGTGCTGCCAGACGATCAGATCGGCGCGAGACAGCGCCTCCTGCTCGGCGGCAATATCGATATTGAAGTCAGGATAGAGTTGATAAAGAGAGCGAATTTCGACGCCTTCCAGCGTCCTTGCCTGTTCAAGCATCCGTTTATTCGCATGGGAATGATGCGGATACGGATGCGCATAAATTATAAGAATCATAGGTAGCCCGCGTGATTACGCCTTTGTTTTCCCACAAAGTGTAGTCATATATTCACGCGGCTTATAGTCAATAATATTGATTCAGAAAAGAGAGAAATCTGAACAATTTACCCCATTCTCTGCCCGCGGATCGTCATATTGCTGGTTTGCGCCAGTGACATCCCTCGAGTCTCCGGGGCAAACGCTACGGAAATCAACAAGCCAAACAGCGAGATACCCGCCCCCATTAGCATCGTGTTACTGATACCGTAATTATTGATAAAGATCGGCAGTGCCCAGGTCGAAACAATGGTGCCAATACGGCTTAAGGACATAATCACGCCCACGGCAGAGGCGCGGATATCTGTCGGGAAGAGTTCATTAGGATAGAGCCACTGCAAATTACCCGGCCCGCCAGAGAAAAAGGCATACACCGCAAAGGCCATCACTACCAGCCAGATCCCCATATCCGGGATCAGCCCCAAAACCGCCAGCGCCAGCGTCATCATGGCAAAGCTGCCAATCAACAATGGACGCCGTCCGGCAGTGTTTAGCCACAGCATCGGCGGAATACAGCCGAGCATAAAGAACAGGCTAATCACCACGTTCCCCAGTGCCGCGTTTTTGCCAACCCCCAATCCCAACAAACCAACGATTTGCGGGCCAAAGGTGTAAATGGCGAACATTGGGATCACCTGGCAGGTCCAGATGGCGGCAACAAACAGAACAAAAGGAAAATGGCGGCGATTAAACAGATCGCGAAAACGGGTTTGCTGCGGCTGCTCTTCATCGAAAGCCACCGGTTCGCCAAACAGTTTTATCATCATCTCTTCGCACTCTTTTACTCGCCCTTTGCGTAATAACCAGCGGGGAGATTCAGGCAGTTCGAATCGACCAATCAAAATCAACAAACAGGGGATCGCCGCGCTACCCAGCATCCAGCGCCAGCCGCCTTCCACATCATAAAGCCAGTAGCCGACCAGATCGGCGCAGGTCGCGCCGACATACCACATGGCGGCGATAAAGCTGATGGAAAACGCCCGCTGACGGGTACTGGAGAACTCGGTGATCATTGAGGTGGCGATGGGATAATCTGCACCGATGACAATGCCGATAAGTACCCGCATCACCAACAGTTCGACAGGGGATGAGACAAACATCGTCGCCACCGATATCACGCCGATGGCGATGATATCAATGAGGAACATTTTGCGCCGTCCGACTTTATCGGAGATATAGCCAAACAGCGATGTGCCAACGAACAGCCCGGCGAGCGTTCCCGCACCCAGCAAGCCAATCCAGTCAGCGTCCAGTTTCAGCGCCGGAGTCAGTTGCTCCAGCGCCACGCCAATCATTACCAGTACATAACCATCCAGAAACGGACCACCACTTCCCCACAGCAAAATGCGGCGGTGAATAGAGGAGAATTTGAGATCGTCAAAGTTTCTGGACGGTTGCATGGGTTATTCCTGTTTTTTGCAATGAGAGTCAGTGCGGCGTTACGTATCAAACCAACATCAGCCGTAACGGAACTCCACACCAAAGGTGCCGCGCGGGTATTCCCACTGTTCCAGCGCCGACCCCAGCCCCAGAATGCGACAGGTGCCGCACTCCAGACATCCGGCGTAATCGAAGCGCACACTGCCGTCATCCTGCTTCTTGTACAGACCTGCGGGGCACGCTTTCACCAGCAGCTCCAGCACCTGTTTATCAGCATCGGCCTTCACAACAATGTGCGGATGCTCTTCATCGACATTGAATTTATTGACGCCCAGTTTGACGTCCACATTGACGGGAGAAGTCATAAAACGGTCACTCCTTTCATGCCATCCTTGATTAGATTGATGAAGCCCACTTTCTTACCGTGGCGGAGGATTTTCTTGCGCATCAGTTCTGGCGCACTGCCGTCAATGGTGAACAGGTCACGCGCCACGCCCACCGCCAGCTCCGGGTAGCCGCTGAACATGCGTGGGTTATCAAGGAACGCCGGTAGTTTCTGGTACATGCGCATATCGCGCAGCGGGCCACTCTCAAGATGCTGACGATATTCCGCCAGTTTTTGCTTACTGAAATCGTCGCTTTTCATCGCTGAAAGCACGGTTTTTGCTGCAGCTTCCCCGGCGGCAATCGCCAGATCCATACCGCGAATGGTAAAACCGAGGTTCATACACATTCCGGCGGCATCGCCGGCAATCAATACGCCGTCACCGACCAGCTCCGGCAGCATGTTGATGCCTGCTTCCGGCACTACGTGAGCGGAATATTCCACCAGCTTGCCACCCGCGATCAGCGGTGCAACGGCCGGATGTTGTTTGAAATCTTCCAGCATTTGCGGCACCGATTTTTTTGCGTCATGCAGATGATGCAGACCACAAACCAGCCCCAGCGACAGGGTATTTTCATTGGTATAAAGGAAGCCGCCGCCCATCAGGCCATCGGTGGGTGATCCCGCAAACAGACAAGCCGCGCCCTGATTACCCTGCAACTGAAAACGGTCTTCGATTACCGACTTCGGTAACTCGATCAGTTCCTTCACGCCAACCGCCACATCCGTCGGTTTAACGCGTTTTGCCATCCCCAACTTTTCGGCAAGGATGGAATTCACCCCGTCAGCAAGGATCACCGTTTTCGCTTCAATCACATCGCCATCGGCTTCTACACCGACGACTTTGCCATCGCGCTGTACGAGGTTATCGACACGAATCCCGGTAATTAACTGCGCGCCCGCTTCTTCGGCCTGCTCCATCAACCAGGCATCAAATTTACTGCGCAAAACGGAGTAAGAACGCTGGGATGGCGAGGTTTCGTCACCGTTGCAGTAGTCCATAGTCATCGCTGACTTTTCCGTCATAAACGCGAGTTTTTCATGGGTGATCAGGCGTTCTACGGGGGCGGAGTCGGCGAAACCAGGAATAATGTGTTCCAGACTGTGGGCATAGAGACGCCCGCCGGTGACGTTCTTGGCACCTGCGGAATTGCCACGCTCGATAACTAACACTTGCGCACCTTCGCGGGCGAGCACCAGTGCGGCAACCGAACCGGCAAGCCCTGCACCGACGATGATGGCGTCAAAGATATCTTCGGACATAAGAGCTCCCTGTCAGCGGCAGGGCCAAAATGCAGCCCTGCCAGAGTGGATCAACGCGCTAAAGCTGCGGTCAGCGCCGGAAGGATCTTCACGGCGTCGCCAACAATGCCGTAATCCGCGTACTGGAAGATCGGCGCATTTTTATCTTTGTTGATGGCGAAAATGGTTTGCGATGCATTAGCACCAACCATGTGCTGGATCTGCCCGGAGATCCCCACCGCCAGGTACAGTTCAGGTTTCAGCATCAGGTTGGAGATACCGACATAGCGTTCGTGCTCCATCCATTTTTCGTTTTCCGCCACCGGACGAGAACAGGCCAACTCCGCACCTATCGCCTTGCAAAGCTGTTCTGCCAGCGCAATGTTCTCTTTGCTGCCAATACCGCGACCGACGCTGACCACCAGACGGGCTTTGTCGAGATCGACGCTGTTGCTCTGGCGCGCCTGGGTTGCCGTGCGGGTAATCGCCACAGCCGGAGCCTGCCACTCCACGGTGTGCGTTTCGCCAGTGCGTGACGCGTCTGGCTGAGCCGCATCGAACGTGCCGCTGCTGATGGTCAGTACCGCATACGGCGTGGCAATGCGTTCTTCGCCAATCGCCAGACCACCGTAAACCATGTGTTTCACTGTCGCTTTACCGTCCTGTACGCTGACGGTGCTGGCATCGTTAGACACCGCCGCTTTAAGGCGATAACCCAGTTTTGCCGCCAGTAATTTGCCGCGACGGGTGTTTGGCAGCAGCACCAGGCCGTCTGCGCCGTGCTGGCGAATAGTGTCAGCCATGACACCGGCGTAATCTTCGATCATCCGATCGTCCGGTTTGCCGTTTAATTTCCAGACATGATTAGCGCCGAGCTGGATTGCCTGTACGCCGTCGGCATCATTGAGGACAAAGGTGTTGATTTGATTAGCTAAAGCCTGCGCACCGTTCATCAGTTCCGGCAGACGAGAAGGGGTATCGCTGAATACCCAGACTTGAGAAAACGTGTTCATAGCATCCCCTGTAATTAAATGACTTTGCGAAGATTTTCAGCAAATGCGGCGATCTGTTCTTCGCCGTCGCCTTCAATCACGATGCGCTGACGTTCGCGCTGTTTCGGCGCAGCAACCTGTTGTTCAGACCAGGCGTCCACGGCGTTAAAACCGATATCCGCCGCCGACCATACCTGGACTGGCTTTTTCGCCGCGCCGAGAATGGCTTTCATCGAAGGAATTTGTGGGGAGTTGATATCAGTGGAAACAGCAACAACCGCAGGCAGCGGAATGCTTAAGGTTTCGGTTTCATCTTCCAGTTCGCGCTCAACGGTGAGGGTATCTGCCGTCAGGGAGATAATTTTGCTGACGCCGTTAACTGCCGGAATATTGAGGATTTCGCCCACCAGCAGACCAACCTGCTGGGCATAAAGGTCGGAAGAACCATCGCCACAGAGGATCAAATCAAAGCCTGCTTTCTGGGCGGCTGCAGCCAGTGCGCTCGCCGTTTGTTGCGGCAGTGCCTGCTCGAACTGGTCATCAATCACCACAATCAGTTCATCCGGGCCGCGCGATAGCACATCTTTACGCCCTTTGGCGTTGGTCAGGGCTTTACCGCCCACACTTAAGGCCGTCACCTGCGCCTCTGCTGCCTGTTGCTTTAGCTGGCAAGCCGCTTCAATAGCGTTCAGATCGTATTGGCTTATTTTGGCATCGGCTTTGCTGAAGTCTAATGAACCATCAGCATTATTGACCGCAATATCCTGTTCATCAGGCACGCACTTATAGCAAGTAATAATCTTCATTGCATCTCCAGAAATCATGAAGGAAACGTCGTTCATATCGGTGGTGTTAATTACAGATATCACGCCCTTTAATTTGGAAATAAAACTTTAATCACCAGTATTGAAAATGTCACACGCAGATAAATCCAACTTTCAATATTGTTAAGTTCCTCACCAATATTGAAAACATGGCGTAGCAAAAAGAAATTTTCAATATTGCTTTATGGATCACCAATATTGAAAGTCAGATGCTATTTTTTTACTCACAACACAACATAACAAACTGATTAATAATCAAAATTAACGAGAAAAGCGCCCTCTATTCACCCGAAACAAAAATGTGATAACAATCACAGAATGCAGCTTATTGAATACCCATTATGAGTTAGCCATTAACGCGTCCACGAGGTTAATAATAATTATATTAAATGTTAACAAAAATAAAACAAACGGGAACGCAAAATAAATATTCGTTTTCACAGTGGAATTAACTCATGATGAATGAAAAGAGAAAAACGGGAATAGAACCGAAGGTTTTCTTTCCGCCGTTAATAATCGTCGGCATACTTTGTTGGCTTACAGTCAGAGATCTGGATGCAGCGAATGTCGTTATTAATGCTGTATTCAGTTACGTCACCAATGTATGGGGATGGGCATTTGAATGGTATATGGTGGTGATGCTTTTCGGTTGGTTCTGGCTGGTGTTTGGCCCGTATGCCAAAAAGCGTTTAGGTAACGAACCACCTGAATTTAGTACCGCCAGTTGGATCTTTATGATGTTCGCCTCCTGTACGTCTGCTGCCGTACTGTTCTGGGGATCGATTGAGATCTACTACTACATCTCCACCCCGCCGTTTGGCTTAGAACCGAACTCGACAGGGGCGAAAGAGTTGGGGCTGGCTTACAGCTTGTTCCACTGGGGACCTCTGCCGTGGGCCACTTACAGCTTCCTTTCAGTCGCCTTCGCTTACTTCTTCTTTGTCCGCAAAATGGAAGTGATTCGCCCCAGCTCGACACTGGTGCCGCTGGTAGGTGAAAAACACGCCAAAGGGTTGTTCGGCACTATCGTCGACAACTTCTATCTCGTCGCCTTGATCTTCGCGATGGGTACCAGTCTGGGCCTTGCCACGCCGCTGGTGACCGAGTGTATGCAATGGTTGTTTGGCATTCCGCATACCCTGCAACTGGACGCTATCATCATTACCTGCTGGATTATCCTCAACGCCATTTGCGTCGCTTGCGGTCTGCAAAAAGGGGTACGTATCGCCAGTGACGTGCGTAGTTACCTGAGCTTCCTGATGCTGGGTTGGGTGTTCATTGTCAGCGGTGCCAGCTTCATCATGAACTACTTCACCGATTCGGTGGGGATGTTGCTGATGTATCTGCCGCGAATGTTGTTCTATACCGATCCCATCGCTAAAGGCGGCTTCCCGCAGGGCTGGACCGTGTTCTACTGGGCATGGTGGGTGATTTACGCCATCCAGATGAGTATCTTCCTCGCCCGCATCTCCCGTGGTCGTACTGTGCGTGAACTGTGCTTCGGCATGGTGATGGGGCTGACAGCATCCACCTGGATCCTGTGGACCGTGCTCGGTAGTAACACTCTGCTGTTGATGGATAAAAACATCATCAACATTCCAAATCTGATCGAACAGTACGGTGTGGCGCGCGCCATCATCGAAACCTGGGCCGCTCTGCCACTCAGCACCGCCACCATGTGGGGCTTCTTCATCCTCTGCTTTATTGCCACCGTTACGCTGGTTAACGCCTGCTCTTATACCCTGGCGATGTCCACTTGCCGCGAAGTACGCGATGGTGAAGAACCACCGCTGCTGGTGCGTATCGGTTGGTCAATTCTGGTTGGCATTATCGGTATTGTTCTGCTGGCGCTCGGCGGCCTGAAACCGATTCAAACCGCCATTATCGCCGGAGGATGCCCGCTGTTCTTCGTCAACATTATGGTGACGCTCTCCTTTATTAAAGACGCGAAACAGAACTGGAAAGATTAATTAACCCCCAAAATATCAAGAGGTTGAAAGATGGATTTTAATTTAAATGATGAGCAGGAACTGTTTGTCGCCGGTATCCGCGAACTGATGGCCAGCGAAAACTGGGAGGCCTATTTTGCCGAGTGCGACCGTGACAGCGTCTACCCGGAACGTTTTGTCAAAGCACTGGCGGATATGGGTATCGACAGTCTGCTGATCCCTGAAGAGCACGGTGGTCTGGACGCGGGGTTTGTTACTCTCGCCGCCGTGTGGATGGAGCTGGGACGTCTGGGGGCACCAACCTATGTGCTGTACCAGTTGCCGGGCGGGTTCAACACCTTCCTGCGCGAAGGCACACAAGAGCAGATCGACAAGATTATGGCTTTCCGCGGCACCGGTAAGCAGATGTGGAACTCAGCGATTACCGAACCGGGCGCGGGCTCCGACGTGGGTAGCCTGAAAACGACTTATACCCGTAGAAATGGTAAGATTTATCTTAATGGTAGTAAGTGTTTTATTACCAGCAGCGCCTACACCCCGTACATCGTGGTGATGGCGCGCGACGGGGCTTCTCCGGACAAACCTGTCTACACCGAATGGTTTGTTGATATGAGCAAACCGGGCATCAAAGTGACCAAACTTGAAAAGCTCGGTCTGCGTATGGATAGCTGCTGTGAAATCACCTTTGACGACGTGGAACTGGACGAGAAAGACATGTTCGGTCGGGAAGGTAACGGCTTTAACCGCGTCAAAGAAGAGTTCGATCATGAACGTTTCCTGGTAGCCCTCACCAACTACGGTACGGCGATGTGCGCCTTTGAAGATGCGGCGCGCTACGCCAACCAGCGCGTGCAGTTTGGCGAGGCTATTGGTCGTTTCCAGTTGATTCAGGAAAAATTCGCCCACATGGCGATCAAATTAAACTCCATGAAAAACATGCTGTATGAAGCAGCGTGGAAAGCAGACAACGGCACCATCACCTCTGGCGATGCAGCGATGTGCAAATACTTCTGCGCCAATGCGGCATTTGAAGTGGTGGATAGCGCAATGCAGGTGCTGGGCGGTGTCGGGATTGCGGGCAACCACCGCATCAGCCGCTTCTGGCGTGATCTGCGTGTAGACCGCGTCTCCGGGGGATCTGACGAAATGCAGATCCTGACGCTGGGTCGCGCGGTGCTGAAGCAATACCGCTAAGTCCGTGCGCTGCCTGATGCGACGCTAATGCGTCTTATCAGGCCTACGGGAGCACGAATGTAGGCCGGATAAAGCGTTTACGCCGCATCCGGCAGTCATGCGCTACATAAATTTTTCAGGAGCTAATAATGGATCATCTACCCATGCCGAAATTCGGGCCGTTGGCCGGATTGCGCGTTGTCTTCTCCGGTATCGAAATCGCCGGACCGTTTGCCGGGCAAATGTTCGCAGAATGGGGTGCGGAAGTTATCTGGATCGAGAACGTCGCCTGGGCCGACACCATTCGCGTTCAACCGAACTACCCGCAGCTCTCCCGCCGCAATTTGCACGCGCTGTCGTTAAATATTTTCAAAGATGAAGGCCGCGAAGCGTTTCTGAAATTAATGGAAACCACCGATATCTTCATCGAAGCCAGTAAAGGTCCGGCCTTTGCCCGTCGTGGCATTACCGATGAAGTACTGTGGCAGCACAACCCGAAACTGGTTATCGCTCACCTGTCCGGTTTTGGTCAGTACGGCACCGAGGAGTACACCAATCTTCCGGCCTATAACACCATCGCCCAGGCCTTCAGTGGTTACCTGATTCAGAACGGTGATGTTGACCAGCCAATGCCTGCCTTCCCGTATACCGCCGATTACTTTTCTGGCCTGACCGCCACCACGGCGGCGCTGGCAGCACTGCATAAAGTGCGTGAAACCGGTAAAGGCGAAAGTATCGACATCGCCATGTATGAAGTGATGCTGCGTATGGGCCAGTACTTCATGATGGATTACTTCAACGGCGGCGAAATGTGCCCGCGCATGAGCAAAGGTAAAGATCCCTACTACGCCGGTTGCGGTCTGTATAAATGTGCCGACGGCTACATCGTGATGGAACTGGTGGGCATTACCCAAATTGAAGAGTGCTTTAAAGATATTGGCCTCGCACATCTACTCAGTACGCCGGAAATCCCGGAAGGCACTCAGCTTATCCACCGTATCGAATGCCCTTACGGCCCACTGGTAGAAGAAAAACTCGATGCCTGGCTGGCGGCACATACCATCGCAGAAGTTAAAGAACGCTTTGCCGAACTGAATATCGCCTGTGCCAAAGTACTGACCGTACCGGAACTGGAAAGCAATCCACAGTATGTTGCCCGTGAATCAATCACTCAGTGGCAAACGATGGATGGTCGCACCTGCAAAGGGCCGAACATCATGCCGAAATTCAAAAATAACCCCGGACAAATCTGGCGCGGAATGCCCTCACATGGCATGGACACGGCTGCCATTTTGAAAAATATCGGCTACAGCGAAAACGACATTCAGGAGTTGGTCAGCAAAGGTCTGGCCAAAGTTGAGGACTAAACGCGTGGCGTCAGTCGGCTTGCCTGACTAGCGCCCGCCCAATAACAAACGAACAAAAATGGATAGAGGTGCAATGGATATCATTGGCGGACAACATCTACGTCAAATGTGGGACGATCTTGCGGACGTTTACGGTCATAAAACGGCGCTGATTTGTGAATCCAGCGGCGGAGTCGTTAACCGGTATAGTTATCTTGAGTTAAATCAGGAGATTAACCGCACGGCAAACCTGTTTTATACGCTGGGGATTCGCAAAGGCGACAAGGTTGCACTACATCTCGACAACTGCCCGGAATTTATCTTTTGCTGGTTCGGGCTGGCAAAAATTGGCGCGATTATGGTGCCGATTAACGCCCGCCTGTTACGCGAGGAAAGCGCGTGGATCCTGCAAAATAGCCAGGCGTGCCTGCTGGTGACCAGTGCGCAATTCTATCCTATGTATCAACAGATTCAGCAGGAAGATGCCACTCAATTGCGGCACATTTGCCTGACAGATGTGGCACTTCCCGCTGATGATGGCGTGAGTTCGTTTACTCAACTGAAAAATCAACAACCTGCCACCTTGTGCTATGCACCGCCGCTATCGACTGACGATACGGCGGAAATTCTCTTCACCTCCGGCACCACCTCCCGACCGAAAGGTGTGGTGATTACCCATTACAACCTGCGCTTCGCTGGATATTACTCCGCCTGGCAGTGTGCACTGCGTGACGATGACGTCTACCTGACGGTAATGCCTGCGTTTCATATCGATTGCCAGTGTACTGCGGCGATGGCGGCGTTTTCTGCCGGGGCCACCTTTGTGCTGGTCGAGAAATACAGCGCCCGCGCCTTCTGGGGACAGGTGCAGAAGTACCGCGCCACCATTACCGAATGTATTCCGATGATGATCCGTACGTTGATGGTGCAGCCGCCTTCAGCGAACGATCGGCAACACCGCCTGCGGGAAGTGATGTTTTATCTCAACTTGTCGGAGCAGGAAAAAGATGCGTTTTGTGAACGCTTCGGCGTTCGCTTGCTGACGTCTTATGGGATGACGGAAACCATTGTGGGCATTATCGGCGATCGCCCTGGCGATAAACGACGCTGGCCGTCGATTGGTCGGGCGGGGTTTTGCTACGAAGCGGAGATCCGCGACGATCACAATCGCCCGCTCCCGGCAGGTGAGATCGGTGAAATCTGTATTAAAGGCGTACCAGGGAAAACCATCTTCAAAGAGTATTTTCTCAACCCGAAAGCCACTGCGAAAGTGCTGGAAGCCGACGGCTGGCTACATACCGGCGATACCGGATACTGCGACGAAGAGGGCTTTTTTTATTTCGTCGATCGCCGCTGCAATATGATCAAACGCGGTGGCGAGAATGTCTCCTGCGTGGAGCTGGAAAATATCATCGCCACCCATCCAAAAATTCAGGATATCGTGGTTGTGGGTATTAAAGATTCGATTCGCGATGAAGCCATCAAAGCATTTGTGGTGCTGAATGAAGGTGAAACATTGAGCGAAGAGGAATTTTTCCGCTTCTGCGAACAAAATATGGCGAAATTTAAAGTGCCCTCTTATCTGGAGATCAGAAAAGATCTGCCACGTAATTGCTCGGGGAAAATAATTAGAAAGAATCTGAAATAAATGAAACAGCAGGGAACTACCCTGCCAGCTAATAATCACGCTCTAAAACAATATGCATTTTTTGCAGGGATGTTGTCGTCCCTGAAAAAGCAAAAATGGAGAAAAGGAATGAGTGAATCATTACATCTGACCCGCAATGGATCAATTCTGGAAATTACCCTTGATCGTCCAAAAGCGAATGCTATTGATGCAAAAACCAGCTTTGAAATGGGCGAAGTATTTCTAAATTTCCGTGACGATCCGCAATTACGTGTCGCCATTATTACCGGTGCCGGAGAGAAGTTCTTTTCCGCGGGCTGGGATTTAAAAGCGGCAGCAGAAGGCGAAGCACCGGATGCTGACTTTGGCCCGGGAGGTTTTGCGGGATTAACCGAAATTTTCAATCTCGACAAACCGGTTATCGCCGCTGTGAACGGCTACGCCTTTGGCGGCGGTTTCGAACTGGCGCTGGCGGCAGATTTTATTGTTTGTGCCGATAACGCCAGCTTCGCCCTGCCGGAAGCCAAACTGGGCATCGTTCCTGACAGCGGCGGTGTGCTGCGTCTGCCGAAGATCCTGCCGCCTGCCATCGTCAATGAAATGGTGATGACCGGCAGACGAATGGGCGCAGAAGAGGCGCTGCGTTGGGGGATAGTCAACCGCGTGGTTAGCCAGGCGGAACTGATGGATAACGCCCGCGAACTGGCGCAGCAGCTGGTTAACAGCGCCCCGCTGGCGATTGCGGCGCTGAAAGAGATCTTCCGCACCACCAGCGAAATGCCGGTAGAAGAAGCGTATCGCTATATTCGCAGCGGCGTGTTGAAACACTATCCATCGGTTCTGCATTCGGAAGATGCCATTGAAGGGCCGCTGGCGTTTGCCGAGAAGCGCGATCCGGTGTGGAAAGGACGTTAACAACCGTGAGCTATTACGCCTTTGAGGGGTTAATTCCGGTGGTTCACCCGACGGCGTTTGTCCATCCCAGTGCAGTCTTGATTGGCGATGTGATTGTGGGAGCCGGTGTCTACATCGGCCCACTCGCCTCACTGCGTGGTGACTACGGGCGGTTGATCGTGCAAGCGGGAGCCAATATTCAGGATGGCTGCATTATGCATGGCTACTGCGACACTGACACCATCGTTGGGGAAAACGGCCATATCGGGCACGGAGCGATCCTGCATGGTTGTGTGATTGGTCGCGATGCATTGGTCGGGATGAACAGCGTGATTATGGATGGCGCGGTCATTGGCGAAGAGAGCATTGTTGCCGCCATGAGCTTTGTCAAAGCGGGCTTTCGCGGCGAGAAACGCCAGTTGTTGATGGGTACGCCAGCCCGCGCTGTACGCACTGTTAGTGACGACGAGTTACACTGGAAACGGTTGAATACCAAAGAGTATCAGGATCTTGTCGGGCGCTGTCATGCATCGTTACATGAAACACAGCCACTGAGGCAAATGGAGGAAAATCGCCCCCGTTTGCAGGGGACGACGGATGTGACGCCTAAACGGTGATCTTGCCGGATGCGGCGTAAACGCCTTATCCAACTCTGCTGGAGAGCAACCGTAGGCCGGATAAGATGCGCCAGCATCGCATCCGGCGACCAGGTCGCACGGTATCATCGAAATGACATTAACGACGCATACTCTTTGACAACATCATCTGCCACTTCTGCTCGCGGTTAAGTTCCGTGAGCGGAACGGCAGGAATACGCGGTGTCTTTCTTACGCCGACTAATTTTTCCCGACTGTTATTGCGCAGGCGCGCGTAAATTTGCTCATCGATATCGACCACTTTAACCAGTCGCTGACACTGGCATCCCCGCCCTTCCAGCTTATTAGGGATCATCTTAACTTCGCAGCTTATTTCTGTGACTTCCGACAGAATATAAGTCAGGGTATTAACCGCCTTGCTGTGTTCAATATCGAAATGAATAGAGATCTCTCTTGCTATCACCCACCGATTTTCAGCCATCATCCATTCGGCGATTAACAAGTAGAGTGGTTTTTCAACATATCCTTCACACATACGAACTCCAGTTTCACAAATTAAAAGTCTGGCTATGACTCGTTTTGAAGCAATTAAACAAGGCCATATTAAAATTGTGGATATATCGATAGTATGCAACTTCACCGTCGATAAGTGTGAGCTAAATCCTGCTTATGTCATCAAAAATATCGATTCCCCAAAAGATTTACTTAATGGGCAAAAAAAACGGTCCTCATCAGAGAACCGTATTAGTTATTCGATCAAATTAGCGGATGAAAAATATCCGCCATGACACGCTATTATTTGATCTGTGCGTGCATTTCCTGCACCGAAATTACTTTTTCGGTCGCATCGGCATTCAGCGCCATCGCGGTGGCAAATCCGCCGTTCAGAGTGGTGTCGTAATGCACTTTATATTGCAGCGCACTGCGACGGATCACGCGGGAGTCTTCAATCGCGCGACGACCTGAAGTGGTGTTGATGATGTAGGTATATTCGCCATTCTTGATGCGGTCCTGAATGTGCGGACGACCTTCATGCACCTTGTTTACCAGACGCGGATTGATACCCGCTTCGCCCAGCACAATCGCCGTGCCGTGGGTCGCATCCAGCTCGAAGCCCTGTTTCAGCAGTTTTGCCGCCAGGTCCACCACGCGTTCTTTATCGCCTTCGCGCACGGAAAGCAGCGCACGACCGTGTTTCTTCATGGTGGAGTTGCTGCCCAGCTGCGCTTTGGCAAACGCTTCAGCGAAGGTGCGGCCCACGCCCATGACTTCCCCGGTAGAGCGCATTTCTGGCCCTAACAGCGGGTCAACGCCCGGGAATTTGTTGAACGGCAGCACCACTTCTTTCACCGAGTAGTACGGCGGGATAACTTCTTTGGTTACGCCCTGCTCAGCCAGCGATTTGCCAGCCATCACACGCGCCGCCACTTTTGCCAGCGGTACGCCGGTGGCTTTGGAGACGAACGGAACGGTACGCGCCGCACGCGGGTTAACTTCAATCAGGTAGACTTCGTTGTTTTTCACCGCAAACTGCACGTTCATCAGGCCGCGCACCTGCAATTCGAAGGCCAGTTTCTGCACCTGCTGGCGCATTACATCCTGAATTTCCTGACTTAAGGTGTACGCTGGCAGCGAACATGCGGAGTCACCGGAGTGCACGCCCGCCTGCTCGATGTGCTCCATGATGCCGCCAATCAGCACCATTTCGCCGTCGCAGATGGCATCCACGTCAACTTCTACTGCGTCATCAAGGAAATGATCCAGCAACACTGGCGCATCGTTAGACACGCTAACCGCCGTCTGGAAGTAGCGACGCAGGTCAGCTTCGTCATAGACGATTTCCATCGCCCGACCGCCGAGAACGTAAGACGGACGCACCACCAGCGGGTAGCCAATCTCTTTTGCCTTCTCAACTGCCATTTCAATAGCAGTAACGGTGGCGTTCGCCGGTTGTTTCAGTTTCAGACGGTCAACCGCATGCTGGAAGCGTTCACGGTCTTCCGCACGGTCGATAGCATCCGGGCTGGTGCCGATAACAGGTACGCCAGCGGCTTCCAGTGCACGCGCCAGTTTCAGCGGGGTCTGACCGCCGTACTGAACGATAACGCCTTTCGGCTTCTCAATACGCACGATTTCCAGCACATCTTCCAGAGTTACCGGCTCGAAGTAGAGGCGATCGGAAGTGTCGTAGTCGGTGGAGACGGTTTCCGGGTTACAGTTAACCATAATGGTTTCGTAACCGTCTTCGCGCAGCGCCAGCGAGGCGTGTACACAGCAGTAGTCGAATTCGATACCCTGACCGATACGGTTCGGGCCGCCGCCGAGAACCATGATTTTTTCACGGTCGGTAGACGGATTCGCTTCGCACTCTTCTTCATAAGTGGAGTACATGTAAGCGGTGTCGGTGGCGAACTCTGCCGCACAGGTATCCACGCGCTTATAAACCGGGTGCAGGTCATACTGGTCGCGCAGCTTGCGGATTTCCGCTTCGCGCACGCCCGCCAGTTTTGCCAGACGCGCATCGGCAAAGCCTTTGCGTTTCAGCTGGCGCAGGAATTCAGCGTTCAGGCCAGTGATGCCCACTTCCGCTACTTTCTCTTCCAGACGCACCAGTTCTTCAATCTGTACCAGGAACCAACGGTCAATATTGGTCAGGTTGAACACGCCGTCCACAGACAGGCCCGCACGGAAGGCATCGGCGATGTACCAGATACGCTCTGCGCCAGCATCTTTCAGTTCGCGACGGATTTTGGTTAACGCTTCCGGGTCATCGAGGCTCACTTTCGGGTCGAATCCAGTCGCACCGACTTCCAGGCCGCGCAGCGCTTTTTGCAGGGATTCCTGCTGCGTGCGACCAATCGCCATCACTTCGCCAACCGATTTCATCTGAGTGGTCAGACGGTCGTTAGCACCAGCGAATTTTTCGAAGTTGAAGCGAGGAATTTTAGTAACCACATAGTCGATGGACGGCTCGAAGGAGGCCGGAGTACGTCCGCCAGTGATGTCGTTCATCAGTTCGTCGAGGGTGTAACCCACCGCCAGTTTCGCCGCCACTTTAGCAATCGGGAAACCGGTCGCTTTCGACGCCAGCGCCGAAGAACGGGACACGCGTGGGTTCATTTCGATAACAATCAGGCGACCGTTTTTCGGGTTCACCGCAAACTGGACATTGGAACCACCGGTTTCAACGCCGATTTCACGCAGCACCGCCATCGAGGCGTTACGCATGATTTGATATTCTTTGTCGGTCAGCGTTTGGGCTGGCGCGACAGTGATGGAGTCACCGGTATGGATGCCCATCGCATCAAAGTTTTCGATAGAGCAGACGATGATGCAGTTGTCGTTTTTATCACGCACCACTTCCATCTCGTACTCTTTCCAGCCGATCAGCGACTCATCAATCAGCAGCTCTTTGGTTGGGGAGAGATCCAGACCGCGGGCGCAAATTTCTTCAAACTCTTCGCGGTTATAAGCGATACCGCCGCCGCTACCGCCCATGGTAAAGGATGGGCGAATAATGCACGGGAAGCCCACGTCAGCGGCAACCGCCAGCGCTTCTTCCATCGTGTGTGCGATACCGGAACGCGCGGTTTCCAGACCAATTTTCTTCATCGCTACGTCGAAACGACGGCGGTCTTCTGCTTTATCAATCGCATCGGCGGTCGCACCAATCATAGTCACGCCGAACTCTTCCAACACGCCCTGACGCTCCAGCTCCAGCGCGCAGTTCAGCGCCGTCTGACCGCCCATCGTTGGCAGCACCGCGTCCGGGCGCTCTTTTTCAATAATCTTGCGTACCACTTCCCAGTGAATCGGCTCGATGTAGGTCGCATCGGCCATTTCCGGGTCGGTCATGATGGTCGCCGGGTTGGAGTTCACCAGAATGACCCGGTAACCCTCTTCGCGCAGGGCTTTACATGCTTGCGCGCCAGAGTAGTCAAACTCACACGCCTGACCGATAACAATCGGGCCCGCACCCAGAATCAGGATACTTTTTATATCTGTACGTTTTGGCATGGCTCTTTTACTCCTGATTACTTAGCGGTTTTACGGTACTGCTCAATTAACTCGATAAAGTGGTCGAACAACGGCGCGGCGTCGTGTGGACCAGGGCTGGCTTCAGGGTGCCCCTGGAAGCTGAACGCCGGTTTATCGGTGCGATGAATGCCCTGTAACGTACCGTCGAACAGGGATTTATGCGTGACACGCAGGTTTGCTGGTAATGTTGCTTCGTCCACCGCAAAACCGTGGTTCTGGGCGGTGATCATCACCACGTTTTTCTCCACATCTTTAACCGGATGGTTGCCGCCGTGGTGACCAAATTTCATTTTGACAGTCTTCGCACCGCTCGCCAGCGCCAGCAGCTGATGACCGAGGCAGATGCCGAAGACCGGAATATCGGTTTCGAGGAATTTCTGGATGGCGGTAATGGCGTAATCGCACGGGGCCGGGTCGCCAGGACCGTTGGAGAGGAAGATGCCGTCTGGATTCATTTTCAGCACATCTTCCGCAGAAGTTTGCGCCGGAACGATGGTCAGGCGACAGCCTCTGTCCACCAACATGCGCAGGATGTTGCGCTTGGCACCAAAATCATAAGCCACGACGTGGAACGGCAGCTCGTCTTCTTTTTTCGCTTCTGGCAGGCCGCCGGTCAACGTCCAGCTCCCTTGTGTCCAGCTATAGGCTTCTGCGGTGGTCACTTCTTTTGCCAGATCCATGCCATTCAGACCTGGGAACGCGCGGGCTTTTTCTAACGCCAACGCCGCATCCGGGTTATCGCCTGCGATAATGCAGCCATTCTGTGCGCCTTTCTCGCGCAGTAAACGTGTCAGCTTACGGGTATCGATATCGGCAATCGCCACGATGTTATGGCGCTTCAGGTAAGAAGAGAGGTCTTCGGTATTACGGAAGTTGCTGGCAATCAGCGGCAGGTCGCGAATCACCAGACCTTGTGCATGTACCTGAGAAGATTCTTCATCGGCGTCATTAGTGCCGACATTGCCAATATGGGGATAAGTAAGAGTAACGATTTGACGAGAATAGGAAGGATCAGTGAGGATTTCTTGATAACCGGTCATTGAAGTATTGAAAACGACTTCCCCAACCGCCGAACCTGTTGCCCCTATGGCCCGACCGTGAAACTGGGTTCCGTCTTCCAGAACCAATAGCGCTGACTTAATCAAAACACCCTCCAGAGAATATTCACTCACTTTATTTGCATATTAATTCACAATGATGACGTAAATCAATGCAAATCTGCTTACCGACGAATTTCTGGCAAACGGCGGCATTCTGGAGATATGGGCGCTAAAAGTCAACTTAATGGCGGGATTTTTTATATTATTTTGTGGCTCATGCATGTTTTACAGGCATTAAGCGGCAAAAAGATCATATAACCTGTTCTGGAAAACGCTTGCGCAGCAAGAAGATTGCATGAAATAAAAGCGAGTAGGGAAAAGTGGACCAAATGGTCAAAATTTACATTAAAACAACAAAAACCGAAGACAAAACATGTAATTTTTGGCACTTATAGACAATTTAAAAACATAACACTAAAAATAAAAGGGCCAAAAATTAAAGCCCTTTACAATCAATAAATTAAATGTGTTATTTTTGCACCATAACAAATATTTTGTGGTTACAAACTATTGAGATCAAGCACATCTCGCATATCAAAAAGACCACTTTCCTTACCACTCAACCACAAAGCCGATCTTACCGCGCCGTTAGCAAATGTCATGCGGCTGGACGCCTTATGGGTGATCTCCAGACGCTCGCCAATATCGGCAAACATCGCGGTATGTTCGCCAACGATGTCACCTGCACGCACGGTGGCAAAACCAATGGTGCCAGGCACACGTTCACCGGTGTGGCCTTCACGACTGTAGACCGCGCAATCTTTCAGATCTTTATCAAGGGCGTGGGCGATCGCCTCTCCCATTGCCAGTGCGGTGCCTGACGGCGCATCAACTTTATGTCTATGATGTGCTTCAATAATTTCGATATCGGTGTAGTCACCCATCACTTTGGCTGCTTTCTCCAGCAGCTTAAGCATGACGTTAACGCCAACGCTAAAATTGGCGGCAAAGACAATCGCAATATCGGCGGCGGCGTCACGAATCGCCTGTTTACCGGCTTCGTCAAACCCCGTAGTGCCGATCACCATCCCTTTGCCATGCTGGCGACAAAAAGCGAGATGGTTCAGCGTACCTTCCGGACGGGTAAAATCGATAAACACATCAAAATCATCTTTTACCGCATCGAGGCTGCTTTGCACGGTAACGCCTGTTTTCCCTGCACCAGCCAGCTCACCGGCGTCGCTGCCCAGTAAAGAAGATCCTTCGCGCTCCAGCGCCGCGCCCAGCTGCACGCCTTCTAATGCCAGCGCCGCCTGAATCAACTGGCGGCCCATACGCCCCCCGGCTCCCGCGATGGCAACGCGGATGTTTGCATCATGCATAGCTATTCTCTTTTGTTAATTTGCATAGACCGTTTTCAGAGTAACCAGCGCATCGCTACGCCGCCAGCCAAAAACGCTGATAATTAGAAATTAATGATAAACAGGGAGGGATATCAGTGAAAGGCATGAGTCGATGAATGACTGCATGCCGATAACATGTGACAGGTTACGACGCCAGAGCCAGCACCTCAGCCACCCACTGCTGGAAGCCTTTCACATCCAGATCCAATGCCACCTTTACATTGGCTGGTTTGCCCAGGCAACCGTCGATATCAACCACCGTCGTGCCTGAGGTAAATTCGCCTTGAGTTTCTACCGCGACAAAACACGGCTTGAGGGTGAATAAGTCCGGGCGCACCAGCCAGGCGATGGCGCAGAGATCGTGCATTCGCAGACCGCTTTGCATACTGCCGCTACGGTAGTGGCTAAACAGTGCATGAAGCATTTTTCCGGTGCGATTCAACTCCGGCAAAGTAGCGAGATAGTCAGGGGTTAATATTGCCTGATTGGTGACATCCAGACCGCACATGACGATTTCGATTCCGCTACGGAAGACACAGGCAGCCGCTTCTGGATCGGCAGCGATATTAAACTCGGCATTTGGTGTACAGTTGCCGCGACCAGAAGAACCGCCCATGATCACCAGACGACGAATATACGGTTTACATTCCGGGCATTGTGAAAGTAACAGCGCAATATTGGTTAACGGGCCGATGGCCACCAGGGTAACAGGCTCTGGTGCACGCATCAGGGCATCACGAATCGCCAGAAACGCTGGTATCCCGATTGGCTTTCGGTTGTGCTCAACAAAGTCGTAGCCAGCCATTCCCGATTCGCCGTGCACAGATGCTGCATCACGCGGTGCGCGTACCAGCGGCACAGCGGCTCCCTGGGCGAGCGGAATCTCCGCATTCCAGAAATGCAGCAGTTGCAGGGCGTTGCGGGTGGTTTTCTCAACCGAGACATTACCCGCGACGGTGGTCATCAGTTGCAGGTCGAGTTCGGGGGCAAAAATCGCGGCGGCAATGGCGACGGCATCGTCAATGCCGGGGTCAGTATCGAGGAAGATAGGTAAACGCATGTTTTCTCCATAAAAAATGCCGGTAACAAGACCGGCATTTTCGCATAACTTAGGCTGCTAATGACTTAATCGACTTCACGAATATCGACACGCAGCTCTTTCGGCACTTCGAAAACAATGTTTTCTTCACGGCCTTCCAGCGGAATGGCTTCACCACCGCCCAGCTGCTGCAAACGTGCCACCACATTCTGCACCAGAATATCCGGAGCCGATGCGCCCGCAGTCACGCCGACGCATTTAACCTCTTTCACCCACTCTTCCTGGATATCTTTCGCATCATCAATCAAAAACGCGCTTTTGCCCATACGCTGGGCCAGCTCCGCCAGACGGTTGGAGTTAGAGGAGTTTTTCGAACCGACCACCAGCACAACTTCCGCCTGTTCGGCCAGGGCACGTACCGCTTCCTGTCGGTTAGTCGTGGCGTAGCAGATGTCATCTTTGCGCGGACCGACAATTTTCGGGAAGCGTTTACGCAGCGCGTCGATCACATCAGACGTGTCATCCACCGACAGCGTGGTCTGGGTCATAAAGGAGAGTTTCTCTTCGTTTTTGACCGTCAGTTTCCACACATCGTCTGGTGATTCAACCAGATACATTCCCCCTTCCGGGTTGCTGTACTGACCCATCGTGCCTTCCACTTCCGGGTGCCCGGCGTGACCGATGAGAATAGATTCTTCGCCACGGCGACTGGCGCGGGCGACTTCCATATGCACTTTGGTCACCAGCGGACAGGTCGCGTCAAATACCGTCAAATCGCGACTTTTTGCTTCGTTACGTACCGCCTGAGAAACACCGTGTGCGGAGAAAATCAGGATCGCGCCGTCCGGTACTTCGCTAATCTGCTCAATAAAGATAGCCCCACGCTCACGCAAGCTATCGACCACATAGCGGTTATGTACCACTTCGTGACGGACATATATCGGTGCGCCGTAAATGGCCAGCGCGTTTTCAACAATGCTGATAGCGCGGTCTACCCCGGCACAAAAACCACGCGGGTTGGCCAACAGGATCTGCATGTTACGCCTCCAGTGCCGGATCGATTTCCAGCACTTCAATATCAAAATGAACGGTCTGCCCGGCCAGCGGATGGTTGAAATCAACGGTAATGGAGTCGCCGTTAATTTCGCGGATCACGCCAGGCATCTCACTGCCATCCATTGCGGTAAAAAGCATGATTGCGCCAATTTCTGGCTCGCCTGCATCCATAAATTCACGGCGGGAGAAGTACTGAATCAGGTCCGGTGACGGCACGCCAAACGCCGCATCGGGCTCCAGCGAGAAGGTGGTTTTATCGCCCACTTTCAGCCCCAACAGGTGTTGCTCCAGCCCTTCAGAAAGAGAAGCATCGCCCAGGCGGAACAGCGCCGGTTTACCGTTGTTGCGGGTAGACTCAGCGGTGGTGCCATCGTCGAGTTTTAGCGTGAAGTGCACCAGGACGGCGCTATTGCTCTGTACAGATTCAGACATGCAGGTTTGCTCTTATATTTTGAGGATTTTTGCCGGATGCGGCCTACGATTTCGCAGCAATCTGTAGGCCTTATCCGGCAGGGTTTATTATTGTTTTTTCGCTTTAGAAGGCAAAAAACCTTCCAGCACAATCAGTGCCGCACCGACACAAATGGCAGTATCGGCAAGGTTGAAGGTGGCGAAGTGCCAGTCGCCGACGTAGAAGTCGATCATATCGACAACGAAGCCGTGCCACAGGCGGTCGAACAGGTTGCCCAGCGCGCCGCCAATAATCAGCGCATAAGCGATATTGTTTAGCTTCTGCGTGGCCTTCGAGCGATACATCATCACTGCCAGGATCACGCTAATACCAATCGCAATACCGGCAAAGAACCAACGCTGCCAGCCGCCGCTATCGGCAAGGAAACTAAACGCCGCGCCATAGTTACGCGCATAATGCAGATTAAGCGACGGGAACAGCGGGACCGTATCCCCCAGAGCAAAGTTCTGGAGGATCAGGTATTTGCTGCCCAGATCGATAATCAGCACGACTACCACCAGCCACAGCCAGCGTAGCCCTGTTGAACAGATCGATTGACTCATCAGGCAAACTTACGTTTTTCACCGTCACCGGCGACGTTGCTGACACAGCGGCCGCAGATTTCTGCGTGTTCCGCCACCTTGCCGACATCCTGGGTGTAGTGCCAGCAGCGTGGGCACTTCTCACCTTCGGCTTTACTCAACGCGACTTTCAGCCCTTTGAGTACTTCGCTCTGCTGAGCATCAGCAGGTGCGTCGTTATAGTCTGCAACGGTAGCGCCGGAGGTCAACAGGACAAATCGTAATTCATCGCCCAGCGCGGTCAGTTTCGCCGACAGTTCCGGTTCTGCATACAAGGTTACTGCCGCTTCCAGCGAGCCACCCACTTTCTTGTCGGCACGCGCTTGCTCAATGACTTTGTTCACTTCGCCACGCACTTTCAACAGCTCGTCCCAGAACGCATCGTTCATCGCTTCACTGTCTGCCAGGCCAAACAGGCCTTCGTACCACTCACCGGTGAAGACGTATTTTTCACGTTCGCCCGGCAGGTAGCCCCACACTTCATCAGCGGTGAAGGAGAGGATTGGTGCCATCCAGCGCACCAGCGCTTCTGCGATGTGATACAGCGCAGTCTGGCAGCTACGACGCGCCACACTGTCCGCTTTGGCGGTGTACTGACGGTCTTTGATGATGTCGAGGTAGAAGGAACCCATCTCAACGGAGCAGAAGCGCATCAGACGCTGTACCACTTCGTGGAAATCGTATGCTTCGTACGCCTTGAGGATGTCTTCCTGTGCCGCTTTCGCACAACCTACGGCCCAGCGATCCAGTACCACCATCTCTTCCGGTTTCACCATATCTTTTGCTGGATCAAAACCGTTCAGGTTTGCCAGCAGGAAGCGCGCGGTGTTACGGATACGACGATAGCTATCGGCAGCACGTTTCAGGATCTCGTCAGAAACGGCCATTTCACCGGTGTAGTCGGTTGATGCCACCCACAGACGCAGAATATCCGCGCCCAGTTTGTTCATCACATCCTGCGGCGAAACGGTATTGCCGATGGATTTAGACATCTTGCGACCCTGACCATCCACGGTAAAGCCGTGGGTCAGTACCTGACGATACGGCGCTTTGCCTTTCATCGCGGTGGAGATCATTAGGGAAGACATGAACCAACCACGGTGCTGGTCAGAACCTTCCAGATACATGTCCGCTGCGTGACCGGCAAATTCCGGACGCACGTCAACAACAGAAGAGTGGGTAGATCCGGAGTCAAACCATACATCCAATGTGTCCGGCACTTTCACGTACTGATCAGCTTCATCGCCGAGGATCTCTTTCGCATCAAGATCCCACCACGCCTGGATGCCGTCAACTTCAACGCGTTTTGCCACTTCTTCCATTAGTTCGAGAGTACGCGGATGCAGCTCTTCCGTGTCTTTGTGCACGAACAGTGACATCGGTACGCCCCAGGTGCGCTGACGGGAGATACACCAGTCAGGACGGTTAGCAACCATCGACTCGATACGCGCCTGGCCCCAGTCCGGGATCCACTGCACGCCTTTGATCTCTTTCAGTGACTGCGCACGCAGACCTTTCTGATCCATGCTGACGAACCACTGCGGCGTCGCGCGGAAGATGATCGGCGTTTTGTGACGCCAGCAGCACGGATAGCTGTGCTGCATTTTCTCAACGTGCAGCAGCGCGCCTTTTTCCTGCAGCAGCGCAACGACGATGTCGTTCGCTTTGAAGACGTTCACGCCATCCAGCGTCGGATAAGTGCCCGGCAGATAAGTGCCGTCCGGGCCAACCGGGTTAGCGGTTTCCAGGCCGTATTTCTGACCGATCACATAGTCGTCCGGGCCGTGGCCAGGCGCGGTGTGAACGGCACCGGTACCGGCATCCAGGGTAACGTGATCGCCGAGGATTGCCGGAACGTCGAAGCCCATAAACGGATGGGTAAAGCGCAGCAACTCAAGCTCCGCACCTTTTACCGTGCCGAGAATGGTGTAATCGGTCACGCCGATACGCTGCATTACGCTTTCAACCAGATCTTTCGCCAGAATCACGGCCTGACCGTCGATCTGCACCAGCGCATAGTCGAAATCAGGTGCAATAGAGATTGCGCGGTTCGCAGGCAGAGTCCACGGCGTAGTGGTCCAGATCACCAGCGAGATTGGGCCGTTAACGTTGCTTACGGCAAATTTTGCTTTCAGTGCATCCTGATCGACCGCCTGAAAAGCAACGTCGATGGACGGAGAAGTTTTGTCGTAATACTCAACTTCCGCTTCCGCCAGCGCAGAACGGCAGTCAACGCACCAGTGAACTGGCTTCGCGCCTTTGTGCAGGTGACCGTTGCCGATGATTTTGCCCAGCGCGCGGATGATGTTGGCTTCAGTTTTGAAGTCCATGGTCAGGTACGGGTGCGACCAGTCGCCCAGCACGCCCAGACGGATAAAGTCAGCGCGCTGACCGTCAACCTGCGTGGCTGCGTATTCGCGGCACTTCGCACGGAACTCGGCGGCGGTGAATTTCTCACCCGGTTTGCCAAACTCTTGCTCCACTTTCAGCTCGATTGGCAGACCGTGGCAGTCCCAGCCCGGAACGTAAGGCGAGTCATAGCCCGTGAGTCCTTTGGACTTCACGATAATGTCTTTCAGAATCTTGTTAACCGAGTGACCAATATGAATGCTGCCATTCGCATAAGGAGGGCCATCATGCAGAATGAAGGTTTTTTTGCCTTTTTTGGCTGCACGAATGATGCCGTACAGGTCATCATCGGTCCAACGCGCCAGCATTCCCGGTTCGCGCTTGGCGAGATCGCCGCGCATCGGGAACCCTGTTTCCGGCAAATTCAGGGTTGATTTATAGTCACTCATCAGATTCTCGGTTCCGTGTTTCGGTTTGATTACATAACAGGCTTAAGCCGGTTTTGTTAGCCCAAAAAATTCGCGGGCGGTTAATTCATCACGCGCAATCTGCGCTTTCAGTTCGTCCAGCGACGCAAATCGCTGCTCATTGCGTATTTTTTTACGCAGCACTACTTGTATATGGCGACCGTAAAGGTCCATTGCAACATCTAACAAATGCACTTCCAGCTGCTGGCGAATACCGGCAACCGTTGGGCGTGTTCCAATGTTTGCCACGCCGGGTAACGGCTTTTCACCGAGGCCCAGCACTTCTACCGCATAAACCCCTTTCACCGGGGAAACCTGACGGCGTAGCGGTACATTCGCCGTCGGGAAACCTATAGTGCGCCCTAATTCATCACCGTGGACTACACGCCCGGAGATGGCAAACGGGTGCCCCAGTAAACTTTCTGCCAGAGCCAGATTGTCATCCGCCAGCGCCTGACGCACAGCGGTGCTGCTGATACGCACGCCACCTTCGCAAAAAGTTTGCGTACTGGTGATATCGAAGCCGTATTCCATGCCAGCTTTCTGTAATAACAAGAAATCGCCTTCACGACCAGCGCCAAAGCGGAAATCATCACCTACGGCAAGAAATTTTACGCGCAAATGCTTCACCAGAAGATCGCTGATGAAATTTTGCGCGGTTAACGCCGCGAAACGCCTGTCGAAACGCACGCACAGCACGTAATCAACGCCACACTCTGCAAGGTAACGCAGTTTTTCCCGCAGCCGGGTCAGGCGTGCCGGGGCTTTATCGGTAGCAAACAGTTCCAGTGGTTGAGGTTCAAAAAGCATCACCATCACCGGTAAGTTGCGCTTGCGCCCTTCTTCCTGCAAGCCCTGTAACAGCGCGCGATGACCGCGATGCACGCCGTCGAAATTACCAATAGTCAGCACACACCCTTCTTGCGGGGCCTGGCTGAGATTATGTATGCCGCGTATCAGCTTCATGTCTGGCTCAAAACAGTGAAAATCGTCCGAGTATACCTTGTACAGCGGTCAAGGTTAACCGGCGATTGAGTACCGAAATCAGAAAGAAGTGGCTTTTCATTGCCATGGCGCAAATCACGGGAAGAAAGTGACCGCCTGCTGCAATTTTTATCGCGGAAAAGCTGTATTCACACCCCGCAAGCTGGTAGAATCCTGCGCCATCACTACGTAACGAGTGCCGGCACATTAACGGCGCTTATTTGCACAAATCCATTGACAAAAGAAGGCTAAAAGGGCATATTCCTCGGCCTTTGAATTGTCCATATAGAACACATTTGGGAGTTGGACCTTGGCTAATATCAAATCAGCTAAGAAGCGCGCCATTCAGTCTGAAAAGGCTCGTAAGCACAACGCAAGCCGTCGCTCTATGATGCGTACTTTCATCAAGAAAGTATACGCAGCTATCGAAGCTGGCGACAAAGCTGCTGCACAGAAAGCATTTAACGAAATGCAACCGATCGTGGACCGTCAGGCTGCTAAAGGTCTGATCCACAAAAACAAAGCTGCACGTCATAAGGCTAACCTGACTGCACAGATCAACAAACTGGCTTAATCGCCAATTTGCTGAAGCTTTGTGAAAAAGCCCGCGCAAGCGGGTTTTTTTATGCCTGCTGCTTTGTGATGCGTGAGAGAACACACTGCCGGTTGCCAGATAGTCAAAAGTTGCAGGTTCTTGCAGACATGCCGTTGTACTATCTGAACTCTTCGTGGCTTAAGAATCGTAGAACCATCGGCTGATACATTCTGAACAAGAATATCTACTCAATCTCCAGACTACCCTACAAAGAATGTGGATATTGTGATACACATTGAGGTATTAAACTTAAGACCACTCTATTTTTGAATTAAATTCCTATATACTTTAACCATTCATAAATATCTCCTCATTAGACCTTGTAAATTATTAACAGCAATCAACACAGGTTAAATACCTATTTATATTGTACTTCTTAAAATTAATGTGCGATTTTTGATAGTAGTCACATTCACTCATAAATTAAATTAATAAAAATTCATCAACTTCAAGGACTGATAATGACAGATGGTATCTCAATTTCGCCACATTGTCTTTATAAATCAAATATAGTAGATGATGTAATAATAAATAAAACAAAACAAAATGAGTTAGTAAAAGTGTTTTGCGAGTATAAAACAGAGTTCTTAATTTTGTTTGATGACTTTTTCATAAGTCAGGATTTGCCTAAACCATCTCCAGTCCTTCATCATTTTTTTCAATATACTCATCTGAGAGATGCACATTTTTATAGATGTAAACTCATAGAACATACAGTTCAATTTTCTTTTTTTAAACACAAAGGCATCACATTACTTAGATTGGATGTTTTTGATGACAGAACAAGCGAATGTCTTTCTGAAGAGATTAAGATATATCAAGAATGCTATGAAAAATTTATTAAATTTTTAACGGCAAACTTCAACCAAGAAATATACCCAGAGCTATATACTCCTGAAATATTTTATGAGGCCTGCAGAAATCTCCAGTCATTTTATGATCATCAGGAGACGTCACAAAACGCTAAATACAGTGCAATAGTCAAGAAAAAAGTTATTTTAATAAGGAAATCAAAAAGCTAATTAAAAAAATATTTTCCCTGAGCTATACAATGAGCAATGCAATAAAATCCCCTCCTCATCGATAGATGATAACCAGGGAATGATGTGGCAGAATTTTAAAACTAGCAATATTGCATATTCACAACTATGTGAAAAATTATCTTTATTTAAAAGCATACCCAGTCGATTAATAGAAAAATCAGCTTACTGCTCAACTAAAAACACAATCACCAATAAATTTGATGTTGTCTTTTCTTACTGCGGAGATAATGTAAAGGAATTTATACTTTTATTACCCTATAATAAATCTCTGGAGATGCATGAACTTAACGAGCAAAACATCCAGTATTTGACTGCCCTTAATATTAATATACATAAAATGTTGCTATCAAATATAACAATAGAAAAGAGCAACCTTTCATATGGGTATTATTTTGGTTGTGTATTATCCAATATATCATGTTTTGAAAGTGACTTATCAAACATCATCTTTTCAAATGGAGAAATAAACAACCTCTTCATTAAAAAAAGCAACATATTTGGAGCATCATTCACTAATACCAGAATAAAAAATTTGCTCTGTGAAGATATTATGCCTGGTCGATGGACCACTCAACTTGTCAATAAGCACTTAGGTTACAGATACACAGGAGTATTCAAAACCCTGGCAAGTATTGATGACAAACCGTCCCGTTTCGAAATTTTGATACCATTGGTACAAACTTTAGTTCGCGACAATGTAAAGCTAAATAATGATGTGTATAAAGAACTTAATAAGTTTATGCACGATTACGACAAAACATCATCAGAAATGAGAAAATACCTTAAAAGCATCAACGAGTGTATGTTCCTTATGAAAAACATAGCTCATCAAAATTAAAAAATCTCAAAAAAGAAGTAATTTCAGAATGAAATTAACTGTGATGATTATTAATTCACTACAGAGGAATAAAAAATAATCTGAAGCATACTCTGAAACATCCTACTCTCTCACTCTAATAATGGCACCTTGCTCTTCTTATAAAGAAGGGAATAATTAAGAATATTAAACTTTCATCAACTTCACATCAAGAAATTAAAAATTTTAAACATTAATCTAAATAATAACAACCTGATCACATAATCGGGTACGATTTTATCCGATAACTATAATGCTATAACTCTGGGAAATGGTTGGAATACACCGCTGGGTGCCATCTCTTTTGACGCTACCCGATCGAGTAGTAAGTTAAATAATGATACCAGACACGAAGGTACGAGCTATCAGGTCGCCTATAATAAATATCTATTGCAAACGGCCACTCACTTTAGCGTGGCCGCCTGGCGTTATGCTTCGCAGGATTATAGGACATTCAGCGACCATCTTTACGAAAATGATAAAATAAATCATCAGAGTGACTATGACGATTTTTATGATATTGGCAGAAAAAATAGCCTTTCTGCCAATATTATGCAACCTTTATCTAATAATCTGGGAAATGTATCATTAAGTGCGCTTTGGCGGAATTACTGGGGGCGAAGTGGAAATGCTAAAGATTACCAATTCAGTTATTCCAATAGCTGGCAACGCATCAGTTATACTTTCTCTGCCAGCCAATCCTATGATGAAAATGACAAAGAAGAGGAGCGTTTTAATCTGTTTATCTCCATTCCTTTCTACTGGGGGGATGATATTGCCAAAACACGTCACCAAATTAACTTATCGAATTCGACCTCATTTTCCAAAGATGGCTATTCCTCCAACAATACTGGAATTACTGGCATAGCCGGTGAACATGATCAGTTAAATTATGGTATATATGTTAATCAGCAACAACAAAATAATGATACATCGCTTGGTACGAATTTAAGCTGGAGAACTCCCATCGCCATAATAGATGGCAGCTATAGTCATTCTAAAAACGCCTGGCAAAGTGGTGGAAGTATTAGTAGTGGATTAGTTGTCTGGTCCGGTGGTATTAATATCACTAACCAGTTATCCGATACATTTGCAATTCTGGATGCGCCTGGATTAGAAGGCGCGCATATTAATGGACAAAAATACAACCGAACAAACAGCAAAGGCCAGGTTGTTTACGACCCGATTATACCTCATCGTGAAAACCATCTGGTACTTGATATAGCAAACAGTGAAAGTGAAACAGAATTGCAGGGCAATCGTCAAATTATTGCGCCTTACCGTGGAGCAGTTTCTTATGTGCAGTTTACAACTGACCAACGTAAGCCCTGGTATATACAGGCACTGCGTCCCGATGGTTCGCCATTAACCTTTGGCTATGACGTACTGGATCTCCAGGAAAACAATATTGGAGTCGTTGGCCAGGGTAGTCGCCTTTTTATTCGCGTAGATGAAATTCCAACTGGCATAAAAGTTGCTCTCAATGATGAACAGAATTTATTCTGTACTATTACTTTTCAACACGTTATCGATGAAAACAAAACATATATATGCCAGTAAAAGGAGTTTACTATGAAGTGGCTTTTATTAATCACCTTGAGTCTATATTCTTTTATTGTGCAAAGTGCTCCCTGTGGATTGACCAATGTCGGGGAACAACGTGGAACATATATACTCAAGCCACTGAGTATGAAAGGTAATCTCACCGCCGAAAAAATTGAAAACACCGGAAATATCATTGAGTGTGCAGACTTGCAAGAGACGACTAACGCCATTAAAGTTCATTTTTTAACACAGAACGCTTTAAGGTTTAAAGTCGGAAGTCGTCATTATATTATTAATTTCCCCTTTGAATCTGACGGTAAAAAAATAGAGCTTCCAGGGAAGTCATCTTATAATTTAGAAGAGATGCCATCTGCGATAAATTTCACCATACTCTATCGCATCTGTATCAGATAGTTCCAACACCGCAGATATTTTTCCAGGAACTCCTTTTCCTTTGTTGTTCGAAATTGAAGTGAGTTCATGTACAGGGAATAATACTAATTGTAATAGCGTCCGCTTTAATTTTAATTTAAATACTATTTTACAGGTAAATTTAATGACCTGTGGTTTTGAAGATCAATCCATCGACACTGGACGATTTGTACTGTCTCGTATCAATAATGAAAATTATCATTTTCATCATATAAGATTTGACTGCATCCAGGGCGAGCAAGGTGAATTAGTTTTTGAACCCAGTGACGTTGAATATTACTTTGAACCAGTGACGATACAGGAGTCAGGAACCAGCATATTAAAAAATGAGTTAGAAAACAGTGAGGACGGTGCGGGTCAAATAGGCTTTCAACTCTCCAATGATGGTACGAATGAAATCCAGTATGGTAAAAGCAATTACTACTCTTTTCAGCATCCCCATGAAGGAAGTAATCAGATTCCTCTATTTATTCGCCCGCGTACATATGGAAATAATGTCTCAAGCGGGCAAATAATGAGCCGAGTCAAAATCGTGGTTATGTACAACTAATCTATCTCCCCCACCTTAACTTTGGGGGGAGGTGCCGATTAACGCGCCGCTGGACTAAAAAGCGCAGAATAATCCGTATTGCAGATTCGCTGTACCGCCGGGTGCTGAATCATCCGCTCAGCAAAAATAGCATGGTACTCTTCCATCACATTCTCGACGCGACCAATTTCTACGACAGTTTTATCGGCATAAAAGTCATATGCATAAAGCGTTGGGGCAACGAAGATTGCATTGTGCATCGCACCAAAAGCTTTCATCAACGCGGCATCATCAAACTCGCCGAGGATTTCTACGTTTAATCCCTGGGAGTTAAACCAGTTAAGCAATTTGCGCCCTAACATTGAACGTCGCCCAGGAATCAAAAGTCGCCGTTCTTCCAGACAAGCCGGGAACGGTTTTTCTGGTGGTGGATTTGTACACCAGAAACTCACGCCACATTCGCCAATTCTCACGGAGAACAGGCCTTCCTGCTGCGTAGAGTCTATCGGACAGTCAGAAATGATCATATCCAGTTTATGCTGACTTAATTGCTCCAGCAGCATTTCGTGGGTGGATTCGAAGCAGCGAAGATGAATGGGCTCGCCTTCTACCACTGCGGCGTTAAGTACGCTACTGACCAGGCGTTTGGAAAGTGCATCAGCCACACCAACGTCAAACAATAAATTGGATTCTTTGCGATAGTTCACGATATCCAGCATTTCCTGGCTTAAGGTGAACATTTTATCGGCATAGCGATAGACCAGTTCTCCCAGCTCGCTGGGTTCGAGACCACGTCCCTTGCGCTTAAATAATTTGCCTTGCAGGCGCTCTTCCAGAGCCCGGATCTGTCCGGTAATGGTTTGTGGAGTTAAATAAAGCGCCTCCGCTGCGCCAACCACGGAACCTTCTTTATAGACATGCCAGAAGTAATACAAGTGGTTGTAATTGATATGAGACATGCTCATTTCTCTCCCTGATAACAATGAAAAGGGAGCCGTTTATGGCTCCCCGGTAAACCGTCCTGTCAAACTGATGGACGCAAACGAACGCGTAACCAGCTGTATCCAATTACCGCCGAAGAGATAGAACCGACCAGGATACCGAGTTTCGCCCAGTTAATCAGTTCTGGATCTACGCTACCAAAGGCCAGGCTGGCAATAAAGATAGACATAGTAAAACCGATACCGCACAGGATCCCCACCGCCATAATTTGCTGATAAGTCGTTCCCTCAGGCAGATGCGCCAGTTTCAAACGCAGCGCCAACCAGCAGAACAGACTAATCCCCAGCGGTTTGCCAATCAGCAAACCAGCGATGATCCCCAATGGCAGAATGGAGGTCAAGCCATCCAGCGTGACACCTTGCAGTGAAACGCCAGCATTAGCAAATGCAAACAGCGGCAAAATCAGATACGCCACCCACGGGTGTAACACATGCTCCAGTCGCTTCGCTGGAGAACGCCCATGCTTCTCTTTCAAAGGAATAAAGAAGCCGACAATTACCCCCGCCAGGGTTGCGTGAACCCCCGATTTCAACACCGCAGTCCACAACACTACGCCAACCAGAATATAGACGCCCGTGCGGCGTACACCACACAGATTCAATACCGCGAGTACCGCAATTGCTACAGCCGCGACACCAAGAGAGGCCATCGATAAGTCATTAGTGTAGAACAATGCGATGATAATGATGGCCCCAAGATCGTCGATAATAGCCAGAGCCATCAAAAAGATCTTCAGCGCTAACGGAACACGACTTCCCAACAGCGCCAGCACACCAAGTGCAAAGGCAATGTCAGTAGCCGCCGGGATCGCCCACCCTTCGCGGGTAATCGGATCGGCATAGTTAAAGGCCAGATAGAGTAATGCCGGAACAATCATCCCACCAATAGCGGCGATAACTGGAAATGCGGCCTGGCGTAAGCTGGCTAGCGATCCTTGCATCAGTTCACGTTTAACTTCCAGACCGACTAACAGGAAAAATACCGCCATCAGCGCGTCATTTATCCATAACAGCATGTTTTTGTTGATTTCGAGTGAACCAACCCGGAGCTGAACCGGCGTCTCCAGAAAGTCGTGATACCATCCACTGGTTGCGCCGCTATTGGCCATAATCATCGCCAGGATAGCGGCAATGATAAGAATAATGCCTCCCGAGGCATCACTGCTAAAGAATCGATGCAGATGTTTCACTTTTTATTTCTCTTTCAGGTGAATAGATCGTTTTTACTATTTTACCCCGCACAAATCATCGTTAAAATCAGATTATAGTGTAGGAATAACTCGTTTTTTACGATCCATTGAAGAATTTGCGCCATCAGCGGTGAGATGAGTTTTTGACGGCTGTAAGCGCTCACGAGTGACCCTAAGCCCAGATAATCATAGCTTAAGGTGAGGATTTCTGAGAGATTAATTAGGAAAAGTAATAATTAATTTGTTGTCAGTCGGCGATGTTTGTTAAGCCAATATTTCAAAAATAATCCAGCTTGTCGTCAATAATTGCGATGAAGAGATAAATTAAAGTTAAATAATTAAATCATTAAAAAATTACGCCATAAAAATGCGAGGCGTCTTCAGGATTAGAATCGATAAAACAGAATGGGTTAAAGAGAGCGATATAATAGCGGCGGGTGCTTGAGGCTGTCTGTCTCAGGCATTAGCTGAACGGCAGATAGAGAAAAGCCCCGAGTGATATTTTACCATCAACCCGAGGCCCCCTATATGCTGAACACATGTAGAGTGCCTCTTACTGACCGTAAGGTCAAGGAGAAGAGAGCAATGAAGCAGCATAAGGCGATGATTGTCGCCCTGATCGTCATCTGTATCACCGCCGTAGTGGCGGCGCTGGTAACGAGAAAAGACCTCTGTGAGGTTCACATCCGAACTGGCCAGACGGAGGTTGCTGTTTTCACGGCTTACGAATCCGAGTAAGAGCAACGGCGGGGAGTGATCCCCGCCACTTTACAGGTGCTCGCATATCTTCAACGCACCCTATTTTTACCCAGGCCTGCCCACGGGCAGGCTTTTGGGGAGGTTAGCGGGTCAGGTCGTCAAAAAACTTCTTCACACCATCAAAGAAGCTCTTTGAGCGCGGGCTGTTGTGCTCACCGGTTGGGCCACCGAAGCTTTCTTGCAGCTCTTGCAGCAGCTGTTTCTGCTTCTCGTTCAGGCCTACCGGTGTTTCGACGACAACGCGGCACAGCAAATCACCCTGTGCGCCACCGCGGACAGACTTGACGCCTTTACCGCGCATACGGAAAAGCTTACCGGTCTGGGTTTCGCCAGGCACTTTCAGTTTGACGCGACCATCAAGGGTCGGTACTTCGATTTCGCCACCCAGCGCCGCCATAGCGAAGTTGATCGGGACTTCGCAATAGAGGTTGTTGCCTTCACGCTCGAAAATCGGGTGCTGTTTAACCTGAACCTGAACGTACAGATCGCCTGCCGGTGCGCCATGCTCGCCCGCTTCACCTTCGCCCGCAAGACGGATGCGGTCTCCAGTGTCCACCCCTGCCGGGATTTTAACGGACAGCGTTTTGCTGCGCTCAACACGACCATGACCATGACATTTGTTGCACGGATCTTTGATCAGCGTACCGCGGCCCTGACAGTGTGGACAGGTCTGCTGTACAGCGAAGAATCCCTGACGCATCTGCACCTGACCAGAACCATGACAGGTCGGACAGGTCTGCGGCTGTGTACCTGGTTTTGCACCGCTACCGTGGCAAACGTCACACTCTTCCAGAGTCGGAATGCGGATCTCTTTGGTCACGCCACGTACAGCTTCTTCGAGGGTGAGCTCCATGTTATAGCGTAAATCAGCACCGCGCGCCGCACGTTGACGACCACGTCCGCCGCCAAAAATATCGCCGAAAACGTCACCAAAAATATCGCTGAAGTCTGCGCCGCCGCCAAAACCGCCGCCGCCCATACCACCTTGCTCAAACGCAGCATGACCATACTGATCGTATGCCGCACGTTTTTGCGAGTCGGTCAGAACTTCATAAGCTTCCTTGATCTCTTTAAATTTCGCCTCGGCCTCTTTGTCACCCTGGTTACGGTCCGGGTGGTATTTCATGGCCAGGCGTTTGTAGGCCTTTTTGATTTCACGCTCTTCCGCTGTTTTGGAAACGCCTAAAATCTCGTAATAATCTTGCTTAGCCATCTTTTTTAAATTGCCCCTAGATGAATGCACGGGCGGAGAGGAAATTCCCCTTCGCCCGTGTCAGTATAATTACCCGTTTATAGGGCGATTATTTTTTGTCTTTGACTTCTTCAAATTCAGCGTCGACAACATCGTCATCTTTCGCGTTGTTTGCAGAAGCATCAGCACCGGCAGTCTGCTGCTGGGCATGTTGCTGCTGGGCGATTTCCATCAGTTTCTGGGAAACCTGTGCCAGCTCCTGCATTTTCGCTTCGATAGCGGCTTTGTCTTCACCTTTCAGAGCAGTTTCCAGTGCAGTCAGTGCAGACTCGATAGCAGTTTTGTCGTCAGCCGGCAGTTTGTCGCCTGCTTCTTCAACCTGCTTACGGGTGCTGTGCAGCAGATGGTCGCCCTGGTTGCGAGTCTGTACCAGCTCTTCAAACTTACGGTCAGCTTCGGCGTTAGCTTCTGCGTCGCGTACCATTTTCTGGATTTCATCTTCGTTCAGACCAGAAGAAGCCTTGATGGTGATCTTCTGCTCTTTACCGCTGTTTTTGTCTTTCGCGGAAACGTGCAGGATACCGTCAGCATCGATATCGAAGGTAACTTCGATCTGCGGCATGCCGCGCGGTGCCGGGTTGATACCATCCAGGTTGAACTGACCCAGAGATTTGTTATCAGCCGCACGTTTACGTTCACCCTGCAGCACATGGATGGTTACCGCAGACTGGTTGTCTTCAGCGGTAGAGAACACCTGGCTGTGCTTGGTCGGGATAGTGGTGTTTTTCGCGATCAGCGTCGTCATCACACCGCCCATGGTTTCGATACCCAGAGACAGCGGGGTAACGTCCAGCAGCAGTACGTCTTTCACGTCACCAGTCAGAACACCACCCTGAACAGCAGCACCGATTGCTACAGCTTCGTCCGGGTTAACGTCTTTACGCGGCTCTTTACCAAAGAACTCAGCAACTTTCTTCTGAACCATTGGCATACGAGTCTGACCACCAACGAGGATAACGTCGTCGATATCAGATACGGACAGGCCAGCGTCCTGCAGTGCAACTTTCAGCGGCTCAATGGAACGGTTTACCAGATCTTCAACCAGGCTTTCCAGTTTCGCACGAGTCACTTTGATGTTCATGTGTTTCGGACCGGTCGCATCTGCAGTGATGTACGGCAGGTTAACGTCGGTCTGCTGAGCGGAAGACAGTTCGATTTTCGCTTTTTCTGCCGCTTCTTTCAGGCGCTGCATTGCCAGCGGATCGTTGCGCAGGTCAATGCCCTGATCTTTCTTGAATTCTTCAACCAGGTAGTTGATCAGACGGCTGTCGAAGTCTTCACCACCCAGGTGGGTATCACCGTTGGTAGCCAGAACTTCGAAGGTTTTTTCGCCGTCAACTTCGTCGATTTCGATAATAGAAATATCGAAAGTACCACCACCCAGGTCATAAACCGCGATAGTACGGTTGCCAGTACCTTTGTCCAGACCGTAAGCCAGCGCAGCTGCGGTCGGTTCGTTGATGATACGTTTTACTTCCAGACCAGCGATACGGCCTGCGTCTTTGGTTGCCTGACGCTGAGCATCGTTAAAGTATGCCGGTACGGTGATAACAGCTTCAGTTACCGGTTCACCCAAGTAATCTTCAGCGGTTTTCTTCATTTTTTTCAGCACTTCAGCAGAGATCTGCGGCGGTGCCATTTTCTGGCCTTTAACTTCGACCCATGCGTCGCCGTTATCAGCAGCAATAATTTTGAACGGCATGATGGAAACATCACGCTGTACTTCTTCGTCCTGGAAGCGGCGGCCAATCAGGCGTTTAATCGCAAACAGGGTGTTTTGCGGGTTTGTCACTGCCTGACGTTTAGCCGGCTGACCAACCAGAGTTTCACCATCCTGGGTATAGGCAATGATAGAAGGCGTGGTGCGATCGCCTTCGGCGTTCTCCAGCACGCGAGGAGTGGTGCCATCCATAATCGCTACACAAGAGTTGGTAGTACCCAGGTCGATACCAATTATTTTACCCATCTAAACGTCTCCACTATATATTCGGTCATCATGTGGTTGTGAGTCTGTAATAGGGGCGAAACGTCTGGTTTCAACTGCCCAATTTCATTTTTTTGCAGACTCACTCACTGCGGTTGACTACTAAATGGGGTCGTAACCCACGTCATCAAGGGGGAGATGCAAAAATTTTTTGTGCTTTTGCGCAGAAATTTCGCGATATAGCAGGACAAGACGTGAAACTGACAGCAATTTTATTCATATAAAGAATGAATCGCAGCCAAGACATTCATCAAAAAATTGTAATAAAAAGAAAATATTACGCACCTGAATCTTCTCTTTATCAGCAGTAAACTAGTGGGTATCCATCCCCCTACCTCTCCCCACTAAGAGAATCCTTATGAAATCCGTTTTTACGATTTCCGCCAGCCTGGCGATTAGTCTGATGCTGTGCTGCACGGCGCAGGCAAACGACCATAAAATCCTCGGCGTCATTGCAATGCCGCGTAACGAAACCAACGATCTGGCGTTGAAACTTCCTGTTTGCCGAATTGTTAAACGCATACAACTCTCTGCCGACCATGGCGATTTACAGTTAAGCGGTGCATCGGTTTATTTCAAAGCCGCCCGTAGCGCCAGTCAGAGCCTGAATATTCCTTCAGAAATAAAAGAAGGGCAAACCACTGACTGGATCAACATTAACAGCGATAACGACAATAAACGCTGCGTCTCAAAAATCACCTTTTCCGGTCATACGGTGAACTCATCGGATATGGCCACGCTGAAAATTATCGGCGACGACTAACGCCAGAATATAGAAGCCACAAAAAATGAATGTTAATTACCTGAATGATTCAGATCTGGATTTTCTCCAGCATTGCAGTGAGGAACAGTTGGCAAATTTCGCCCGATTGCTCACCCATAATGAAAAAGGCAAAACTCGCCTCTCCAGCGTACTGATGCGCAACGAACTGTTTAAATCGATGGAAGGGCATCCCGAGCAACATCGCCGCAACTGGCAGCTGATTGCTGGAGAATTACAGCATTTTGGTGGCGATAGTATCGCCAACAAACTGCGCGGACACGGTAAATTGTATCGGGCCATTTTGCTCGATGTTTCAAAACGATTGAAGCTGAAAGCCGACAAAGAGATGTCTACGTTTGAGATTGAGCAACAGTTACTGGAACAATTTCTGCGTAACACCTGGAAGAATATGGACGAGGAACATAAGCAGGAGTTTCTGCACGCGATCGATGCCAGGGTGAATGAGCTGGAAGAGCTGCTGCCGCTGCTGATGAAAGACAAATTATTGGCAAAAGGCGTGTCGCATTTGCTTTCCAGCCAACTGACCCGCATTTTACGCACCCACGCAGCAATGAGCGTACTTGGGCATGGTTTGCTGCGCGGCGCGGGGCTGGGAGGCCCTGTAGGTGCGGCACTAAATGGGGTTAAAGCGGTCAGCGGCAGCGCCTATCGCGTGACGATTCCAGCCGTACTGCAAATCGCCTGCCTGCGCCGGATGGTTAGCGCCACTCAGGTCTGATACCGGAAACCGGGGAAAATTTTCATTTTCCCCTCAAAAGATCGTAGACACTGCCCCACTGGCTGATTATTATGCCGCGCCCTGAAAACACTACAGTTATTCAGGGAAATTATTTCACCATTCATTCGATGATGATTTTTGAGGAATTATGGGCAACACTAAGTTGGCTAATCCGGCACCGCTGGGCCTGATGGGCTTCGGCATGACCACCATTCTGCTTAACCTGCACAACGTGGGTTATTTCGCTCTGGACGGTATTATTCTTGCCATGGGCATTTTCTACGGCGGCATCGCGCAAATTTTTGCTGGTCTGCTGGAGTACAAAAAAGGCAACACTTTCGGTTTAACCGCATTCACCTCTTACGGTTCTTTCTGGCTGACGCTGGTTGCGATTCTGCTGATGCCGAAACTGGGTCTGACCGATGCGCCAAATGCACAGTTCCTTGGTGTCTACCTGGGTCTGTGGGGCGTATTTACGCTGTTTATGTTCTTCGGCACGCTGAAAGGCGCACGCGTTCTGCAATTCGTTTTCTTTAGCCTGACCGTGCTGTTTGCCCTGCTGGCGATCGGTAACATTGCCGGTAACGCCGCAATCATCCACTTTGCCGGCTGGATTGGGCTGATCTGCGGTGCCAGCGCAATCTATCTGGCGATGGGTGAAGTACTGAACGAGCAGTTTGGTCGCACCGTTCTGCCGATTGGTGAATCCCACTAATTGTTTTGAGATCCCCCCGCTCGGGGGGATTTTTTTATTCGCTAACGTCGCGTCTTGCACTCTTCGGTCTGAATGCTGCAACCACTTCCGGTGCCGTTTCAACGTATGGCCCTTCCAGCAACTGAATGCAGTACGGTACGCTGGCAAAAATACCGTGTACCACAACGTTACCCGCAGCGTCCTTCACACCTTCCAGCGTCTCTTTAATAGACTTCGGCTGACCGGGTAAGTTAAGGATCAGCGCCTGTTTGCGAATCACGCCCACCTGACGCGAAAGGATCGCAGTTGGTACAAAATGCAGGCTGATCTGGCGCATCTGTTCACCAAAGCCAGGCATCTCGCGGTCCGCTACTGCCAGCGTCGCATCGGGCGTTACGTCACGACGCGCCGGGCCAGTTCCGCCCGTGGTGAGCACCAGATGGCAACTCATTTCATCCACTAGCTCACACAACGTTTGCTCGATGATCGCCTGCTCATCGGGGATTAAGCGGGTTTCCAGTTCAAACGGCGTGGTTAGCGCCGATGTCAGCCATTCTTCCAGCGCAGGGATGCCTTTATCCTGATAAACGCCGCTGGATGCGCGATCAGAGATGGAAACTAAGCCAATACGTAAAGTATTCATCAAGATTTTTCCGTTTAAACAGTCTCGTTAAACAGAATGATACACTGCGAAGGGAGTGACAGACAGGCTTCAGAAGAGGTAGCGTGACCGACTTCCCGGTCACGCTAAGAATGATTACAGCAGATCGCCGATCATTTTTTCCAGTTTTTCCTGGTCAATAGCAAACTTACGGATACCTTCCGCCAGTTTATCTACTGCCATTGGATCCTGGTTGTGCTGCCACAGGAACTCGGACTCAGTGATACGCGCCGGACGCGCTTTCACTTCGCCGGTGTAAGACAGTTTACGTTCGATAGCCCCTTCGCTCTCCGCCAGCTCTTTCAGCAGTGCCGGTGCGATGGTCAGACGGTCGCAGCCTGCCAGTTCCAGAATTTCGCCGATGTTACGGAAGCTTGCGCCCATAACCACTGTTTCATAACCGTGCTCTTTGTAGTACTGGTAGATTTCAGATACAGAAACCACGCCCGGATCTTCTGCCGGAGCGTACTCTTTCTTATCAGTATTCGCTTTGTACCAGTCAAGAATACGGCCAACAAATGGCGAGATCAGGAACACGCCTGCTTCCGCACAAGCACGAGCCTGAGCGAAGGAGAACAGCAGGGTCAGGTTACAGTTGATGCCTTCTTTTTCCAGCTGTTCTGCAGCACGGATACCCTGCCAGGTAGAAGCCAGTTTGATCAGAATACGATCGTTGCTAATACCAGCATCGTTGTAGAGTTTGATCAGGCGTTTTGCTTTCGCAATTGACGCTTCGGTGTCATAGGAAAGACGCGCATCAACTTCAGTTGAGATACGGCCCGGAACCAGTTTCAGGATTTCCAGACCAATATTTACTGCCAGTTTGTCGGTCGCGTCCACGATCTGCTGCGCGCGATCGTTGCTCTGCTGTTTCGCCCAAGCGACAGCATCATCAATCAACTTACGGTATTCCGGAATCTGCGCTGCGTTAAGAATGAGAGAAGGGTTGGTTGTGGCATCCTGCGGTTGATACAGCTTCATTGCCGCGATGTCCCCAGTGTCGGCCACTACGGTGGTGTACTGACGAAGGGAGGTCAATTTGTCCGTCATGATAGTATTTCTCTTTAAACAGCTTGTTAGGGGGATGTAACCGGTCTGCCCTGATGATATCACGACGCAACGTCAGCGCAACCGCCGACAAGACGGTTATCGCCAGGCGAGACTGTTTCGGATTTCTGACACTGCGTTGATATCGCCCGCCATTTTTATACAAAACCTCATGTATGCTACGCAGAAGTTATCAAGTACCTCGTAGCGTATATACTTCTTAAACAATTGGTAACGTTTACACAGGAAAGTCATCGCGACCGGCAATAAGAGGGATATGCATGCCAGATTTTTTCTCCTTTATTAACAGCGTCCTTTGGGGATCGGTAATGATTTACCTGCTCTTCGGCGCAGGTTGTTGGTTCACTTTTCGCACCGGATTTGTGCAGTTTCGCTACATCCGCCAGTTTGGCAAAAGTCTTAAAAATAGCATTCATCCACAGCCAGGCGGTTTAACCTCATTTCAGTCATTGTGTACCAGTCTTGCGGCGCGCGTGGGTAGCGGCAACCTGGCCGGCGTTGCGCTGGCTATTACCGCCGGTGGACCTGGAGCCGTCTTTTGGATGTGGGTTGCCGCGTTTATCGGCATGGCGACCTCGTTTGCCGAATGTTCCCTTGCACAACTTTATAAAGAACGTGACGTCAATGGACAGTTTCGTGGAGGACCGGCATGGTATATGGCGCGCGGGCTGGGGATGCGTTGGATGGGCGTTCTGTTCGCCGTCTTTTTGCTCATCGCCTACGGCATAATTTTCAGCGGAGTTCAGGCGAACGCCGTTGCCCGAGCCCTGAGTTTTTCTTTTGATTTTCCCCCGCTGGTGACAGGCATTATTCTCGCTGTCTTTGCTCTGCTGGCAATCACTCGCGGTCTTCATGGCGTCGCCCGGCTCATGCAGGGTTTTGTCCCGTTGATGGCGATAATCTGGGTACTGACCAGCCTGGTGATTTGCGTAATGAATATCGGGCAACTTCCCCACGTCATTTGGTCTATTTTTGAGAGTGCTTTTGGCTGGCAGGAAGCGGCAGGCGGCGCGGCGGGATATACCTTAAGCCAGGCGATTACTAACGGTTTTCAGCGCAGTATGTTTTCCAATGAGGCGGGAATGGGTTCTACACCAAACGCAGCAGCGGCAGCTGCGTCCTGGCCTCCGCATCCGGCAGCGCAAGGGATTGTCCAGATGATTGGCATTTTTATCGACACCCTGGTCATCTGTACGGCAAGCGCCATGCTGATATTACTGGCGGGTAACGGCACAACCTACATGCCGCTGGAAGGTATTCAGCTTATCCAGAAGGCGATGCGGGTGCTAATGGGTTCCTGGGGTGCTGAGTTTGTTACCCTCGTGGTTATTCTGTTTGCCTTCAGCTCCATCGTTGCCAACTACATTTATGCCGAAAACAATCTCTTCTTTTTACGCCTGAACAACCCTAAAGCGATCTGGTGTTTGCGGATCTGCACCTTCGCAACGGTCATCGGCGGCACCTTGCTAAGTCTTCCGCTGATGTGGCAACTGGCAGATATCATAATGGCCTGCATGGCTATTACCAATTTGACCGCCATTTTACTGCTCTCGCCTGTGGTTCATACCATTGCCAGTGATTATCTACGCCAGCGTAAACTCGGCGTGCGCCCGGTGTTTGATCCGTTGCGTTATCCGGATATCGGTCGCCAGCTTTCTCCGGACGCGTGGGATGATGTTTCGCAGGAGTAATCACAACTATCGATCAACTCATTCTCTTTTTTTGCTAAAGTCGGCATAAATTTCCTGCAAGGACTGGATATGCTGATTCTTATTTCACCTGCGAAAACGCTTGATTACCAAAGCCCGTTGACCACCATGCGCTATACGCTGCCGGAGCTGTTAGACAATTCCCAGCAGTTGATCCATGAAGCGCGGAAACTGACGCCTCCGCAGATTAGCACGCTGATGCGCATCAGCGACAAACTGGCGGGTATCAACGCCGCTCGCTTTCATGACTGGCAGCCAGATTTCACGCCGGAGAATGCCCGCCAGGCGATTCTGGCGTTTAAAGGTGATGTCTACACCGGCTTGCAGGCCGAAACCTTCAGCGAAGACGATTTCGATTTTGCCCAACAGCATTTGCGAATGCTTTCCGGCTTGTATGGCGTACTGCGCCCGCTCGATTTAATGCAGCCTTATCGTCTGGAAATGGGGATCCGTCTTGAGAATGCCCGAGGGAAAGATCTGTATCAATTCTGGGGAGATATCATCACCAACAAGCTGAACGAGGCGCTCGCAGCACAAGGCGATAATGTGGTGATTAATCTGGCGTCAGATGAGTATTTTAAATCGGTGAAGCCGAAGAAATTGAATGCCGAGATTATCAAGCCGGTGTTCCTCGATGAGAAGAACGGCAAATTTAAGATCATCAGCTTCTACGCTAAGAAAGCACGCGGTCTGATGAGTCGTTTCATTATTGAAAATCGGCTGACCAAACCAGAGCAACTGACTGGTTTTAATAGCGAAGGTTACTTCTTTGATGAAGCTTCCTCCAGCAATGGTGAACTGGTGTTTAAACGCTACGAGCAGCGTTAAGTTTGTAGCCAATGCCGGATGCGGCGTGAACGCCTTATCCGGCCTACAAAAGCATGCAGATTCAATATATTGCAGAATTAACGTAGGCCTGATAAGACGCGCCAGCGTCGCATCAGGCGCTGAATGCCGGATTGTTACCCGGCATTTGTCATTTAGCGGTGATGTTTGCCTGGACCATGACCGCCGTGATGATCATGAGGAGCTTTCTTATGGTGGCGCGGCGGTGGCGGCGGTCCGTGTGGGTGCCAGCGATTGCCTCGCCATTCATAATGTTGTTTCCACCAGCCGTGGTCGCGCCAGTGACCTCCATCCCAGTAATAGCCACGATTATCACGATCGCCTATCTGTAATTTTACTGACGGGACTAACGTAATTTCCGCAGCCTGTGCTGCCATGGGAGCGACCAGAACCAGGGAAAGTGCGAGTACGATAGATTGCATCTTTTTCACAGGTTACTCCTTTTATCATTGCCCGTTATGGGTCGATATCCGGAGATTACGCGATGAGAACGACGGTTGTTATTCTCCGCAATCCTAATCTCTAAGTTACCGCATTTATTGAGAATTTCTCCTTTTTCCCTGTCGTTTTTCTCCATAATTTCTTCATAAAAAAGCCGGGCTGCATAAAAGCAAACCCGGCCTGATTGAGATAATGAATAGATTTTACTGATGATTCATCATCAATTTACGCAACGCAGCAAAATCGGCGGGCAGATTATGTGAAAGCAAGGGTAAATCAGCACGTTCTGCCAGCTCTTTTGGCAGATCCAACGTTTCACCGAGAATCGCTTCCACGCTCTCTTTAAATTTCGCCGGATGCGCGGTGCCGAGGAACAAGCCATATTCGCCTGGATTCAACTGGTCACGCAGCGCACGATACGCTACGGCAGCGTGCGGCTCCGAGGTGTAGCCCAGTTCTTTTAACTCACGCATTGTCTGTTGCGTGGTTTCATCATCCACGGCTGCATAACCCAGCTCTTTCAGTTGCCAGATTTTGCGGCGGAACAACTCTTCCACACGCGGCCAGTTGTTCGGCTGACTCACGTCCATCGCGTTGGATAACGTCGCCTGAGTCGCTTTGGGTGACCACTGACCGTCGTGCAGGAAACGTGGCACGGTATCGTTCACGTTGGTCGCAGCAATAAAACGTTTCACCGGCAGACCGAGTGACTTCGCCAGCAGACCCGCCGTCAAATCGCCGAAGTTTCCGCTTGGCACCGAGACAACCAGCTGGTTGCGCGCTTCCTGCGGCAGCTGCGCAACAGCTTCAAAGTAGTAGCAAATCTGCGCCAGCAAACGGCTGATGTTAATCGAGTTAGCTGAGTTTAACCCCAGCGCCACTTTCAGTTCTTCATCATCAAACGCCTGCTTCACCAGCGCCTGACAGGCATCGAAATCGCCGTCGATGGCAACAGTTTCGATATTGCCGCCCAACGTACAGAACAGTTTTTCTTGCAGTGGACTGATTTTGCCTCGTGGATAGAGGATAACCACTTTCACATTCGGTAAACCGTAGAAAGCATGAGCCACTGCCGCTCCGGTATCACCGGAGGTCGCGGTCAGAATGGTCACTGGCTTATCGCCCGCAATATGGGTCAGCATTTGTGCCATAAAGCGACCGCCGAAATCTTTAAATGCCAGCGTTGGCCCGTGGAACAATTCCAGACAACCGACATCGCTTTCAACATTGGCGACCGGAGCCGGGAAGGCAAACGCCGCGCGCACGCGCTCTTCCAGGATTTCCTGCGGGATTTCATCACCAATAAACGCCGAGAGGATCTTCGCACTGCGGGTGACAAAATCCAGCTTCAGCATCTCATCAATTTCAGTCAGGCTGAATTCCGGCAGGTCATGCGGAAAAAACAGCCCCTGATTTTTGCCCAACCCCTGGGTTACGGCTTGCGCAAAGCTGACCTGCTCGTTGTGATCTTTCAGATTGTAGAGTTTCATTTAGTTTTCCAGTACTCGTGCGCCCGCCGTATCCAGCCGGCAAATATGAACAAAACCTTCCTGATTTTGCAGGTAGTTCTTACCCAACCAGTCGGCAACGCGCTGGGCGGTATCCGGCTTGTCACATAGAGCGAACAAGGTCGGGCCGGAGCCGGAGATACCGCTCGCTACCGCGCCGATTTCCGCGACCGCCTGCCGCGCCTGCCGGAAGCCAGGCAGTAACCGTTCACGGTAGGGTTCAGCGATAACATCTTTCATCAGCTTCGCGGCAAGCTCAGGCTGACGGGAATAGCAGGCGTGAATGAAGCCAGCCAGATGTCGCCCGTGCGCAATGCAATCCTGGCGGCGATACTGCGCCGGTAAAATAGCCCTGGCTTCTGCCGTCGAGACTTTAATCCCCGGATACGCCAGCACCCACAGCCACTCATCAAACCCTGGCACTTGCTGGCTGATGATGTCGTTTTCTTCGATCATCAACTGCATACCACCAAGAAAACACGGTGCCACGTTGTCGTAATGAATGCTGCCGGAGATTCGTCCTTCCAGCTCGCCCATCAAAGCCAGCAAACGAGTGTCATTAAGCGGCTTGCCACAGTGTTCATTCATCGCCATCAGCGCCGCGACCACCGAACAGGCGCTGGAGCCTAAGCCCGAGCCGATTGGCATATTCTTTTCCAGAGTCATCGCCACTGGAATTTGCTTGCCAAGCTCCTGGCAAAAACGCTCCCAGCACTGATAAACGATATTTTCCCGTGGTTCTGACGGCAGCTTATCGGCAAAGCGTCCGAGGTTGTTGAGACTGAATGTCTCTGCCGCCTCAACCGTGACTACATCTCCGAGCAATGCACCATCAACAGGTGTCACCGCCGCCCCGAGCACATCAAACCCGACGCTCATATTGGCACTGGAAGCCGGGGCATAAACTTTAACCATGTCAGACTCCTAACTTCCATGAGAGGGTACGTAGCAGATCGGCAAAGACACCGGCAGCTGTAACGTCATTGCCCGCACCATATCCGCGCAGCACCAACGGCAGCGGCTGATAATAGTGGCTATAAAAGGCCAGGGCGTTTTCGCCATTTTTCACTTTGAACAGCGGATCATTACCATCCACTTCGGCAATCTTCACGCGGCAGGCACCATCTTCATCAATATTGCCAACATAGCGCAAAACTTTTCCTTCATCACGGGCCTTCGCCACGCGCGCGGCAAAGAGATCGTCGAGCTGTGACAGATTCGCCATAAAAGCGGCAACATCACCCTCAGCGTTAAACTCTGCGGGCAGCACAGGTTCAATTTCAATATCCGCCAGCTCCAGTTCACGTCCCGTTTCACGAGCGAGAATCAATAGCTTACGCGCTACATCCATACCAGAAAGATCATCTCGCGGATCCGGTTCGGTATAACCCATTTCCCGCGCCAGAGTAGTCGCCTCGGAGAAACTCATGCCTTCGTCTAACTTGCCGAAGATATAAGAAAGCGAACCTGAAAGAATGCCGGAGAACTTCATCAATTCATCACCAGCATTGAGCAGATTTTGCAGGTTCTCAATAACCGGTAATCCAGCCCCAACGTTGGTGTCATAGAGGAATTTACGCCGCGATTTTTCCGCCGCATGACGCAACAGATGGTAGTAATCCATCGACGAGGTGTTGGCCTTTTTGTTCGGCGTGACAACGTGGAAACCTTCGCGCAAGAAGTCGGCATATTGATCCGCCACTGCCTGGCTGGAGGTGCAGTCAACAATGACCGGGTTCAGCAGATGATATTCTTTCACGAGGCGAATTAAGCGCCCGAGATTAAACGGCTCTTTGGCTTGCGCCAGTTCTTCCTGCCAGTTTTCCAGATTTAGGCCATGCACATTGGTGAGCAGTGCCTTCGAGTTGGCAACACCGCAGACACGTAAGTCGATATGTTTATTCTTCAGCCAGCTTTGTTGACGCTTCAGTTGCTCCAGCAGCGCACCGCCAACGCCACCGACGCCAATCACAAACACTTCGATAACCTGATCGGTATTGAACAGCATCTGATGAGTAACGCGCACGCCAGTGGTCGCATCATCGTTATTTACCACGACAGAGATTGAGCGTTCAGAAGATCCCTGAGCAATGGCGACAATGTTGATATTGGCGCGGGCCAGCGCGGCAAAGAATTTCGCCGAGATCCCACGCAAGGTGCGCATACCATCACCTACCACCGAGATAATGGCCAGCCGTTCCGTCACCGCCAGCGGCTCCAGTAAGCCTTCTTTCAGTTCCAGGTAGAACTCTTCCTGCATTGCCCGTTCAGCTCGCACACAGTCGCTTTGTGGAACGCAGAAACTGATACTGTATTCGGAAGATGATTGCGTAATCAGCACCACGGAAATACGGGCGCGTGACATCGCGGCAAAGACGCGCGCCGCCATGCCGACCATTCCTTTCATCCCCGGGCCGGAAACGCTGAACATTGCCATGTTATTCAGATTGGAAATGCCCTTGACCGGTAATTCGTCTTCATCACGACTGGCACCAATGAGCGTACCTGGTGCTTGAGGATTTCCGGTATTTTTAATCAGGCAAGGGATCTGGAACTGGGCGATGGGGGTAATGGTGCGGGGGTGAAGAACTTTAGCGCCGAAGTAGGAAAGCTCCATCGCTTCCTGGTAGGACATCGACTTCAACAACCTCGCATCGGGCACCTGACGCGGGTCACAGGTATAGACCCCGTCAACGTCCGTCCAAATCTCGCAACAATCGGCGCGTAAACAGGCAGCCAGCACCGCCGCGGAGTAGTCGGAACCGTTGCGTCCAAGTACCACCAGTTCGCCTTTTTCATTACCGGCGGTGAAGCCTGCCATCAGCACCATGTGATCAGCCGGAATACGACTTGCCGCAATACGGCGGGTGGACTCAGCAATATCGACGGTAGACTCGAGGTAATGCCCCACTGCCAGTAGTTTTTCGACCGGATCGATAACGGTAACGTTGTGACCACGCGCTTCTAACACGCCGGCCATAATGGCGATCGACATTTTCTCGCCACGGCAAATCAGCGCAGCGTTGATGCTATCCGGGCACTGCCCCAACAAACTAATGCCATGCAGGACATGTTTTATTTGGGCAAATTCCTGATCGACGAAAGTTTTCAATTGCGCCAGCGGGAACCCCGGCTGGGCGGCGGCGAGTCCCGTCAAAAGTTCGGCAAAAATACGTTCGGCATCGCTGATATTGGGTAAAGCATCCTGGCCGCTAATGGTTTTTTCAATCATCGCCACCAGGTGGTTGGTTATTTTGGCGGGGGCAGAGAGGACGGTGGCCACCTGCCCCTGCCTGGCATTGCTTTCCAGAATATCGGCAACCCGCAGAAAACGTTCTGCATTTGCCACTGATGTACCGCCGAACTTCAACACTCGCATGGTTGTTACCTCGTTACCTTTGGTCGAAAAAAAAGCCCGCACTGTCAGGTGCGGGCTTTTTTCTGTGTTTCCTGTACGCGTCAGCCCGCACCGTTACCTGTGGTAATGGTGATGGTGGTGGTAATGGTGGTGCTAATGCGTTTCATGGATGTTGTGTACTCTGTAATTTTTATCTGTCTGTGCGCTATGCCTATATTGGTTAAAGTATTTAGTGACCTAAGTCAATAAAATTTTAATTTACTCACGGCAGGTAACCAGTTCAGAAGCTGCTATCAGACACTCTTTTTTTAATCCACACAGAGACATATTGCCCGTTGCAGTCAGAATGAAAAGCTGAAAAATACTTACTAAGGCGTTTTTTATTTGGTGATATTTTTTTCAATATCATGCAGCAAACGGTGCAACATTGCCGTGTCTCGTTGCTCTAAAAGCCCCAGGCGTTGCTGTAACCAGTCGACCAGTTTTATGTCATCTGCCACTGCCAGAGTCGTCAGCAATGCCATGGCTCGTTCGCGTAAAGCTTGCAGTTGATGTTGGTCTGCCGTTGTGTCACTTTTCGCCGGTTGTTGTATTAATGTTGCTAATTGATAGCAATAGACCATCACCGCCTGCCCCAGATTGAGCGAAGGATAATCTGCCACCATCGGCACACCAGTAAGAACGTCAGCCAACGCTAACTCTTCGTTAGTCAGCCCGGAATCTTCGCGACCAAACACCAGCGCGGCATGGCTCATCCATGAAGATTTTTCCTCTAACAGCGGTACCAGTTCTACTGGCGTAGCGTAGTAATGATATTTCGCCCGACTGCGCGCAGTGGTGGCGACAGTGAAATCGACATCGTGTAACGATTCAGCCAGTGTCGGGAAAACTTTAATATTATCAATAATATCACCAGATCCATGTGCGACCCAGCGAGTGGCTGGCTCCAGATGTGCCTGACTATCGACAATCCGCAGTTCGCTAAACCCCATCGTTTTCATTGCCCGCGCCGCTGCCCCAATATTTTCTGCTCTGGCGGGTGCGACCAGAATAATCGTTATACGCATATTGCCACTCTTCTTGACCAAATAACCGCGAACAGGGTGATCACTGTCAACTTATTACGCGGTGCGAATTTACAAATTCTTAACGTAAGTCGCAGAAAAAGCCCTTTACTTAGCTTAAAAAAGGCTAAACTATTTCCTGACTGTACTAACGGTTGAATTGTTAAAAAATGCTACATATCCTTCTGTTTACTTAGGATAATTTTATAAAAAATAAATCTCGACAATTGGATTCACCACGTTTATTAGTTGTATGATGCAACTAGTTGGATTATTAAAATAATGTGACGAAAGCTAGCATTTAGATACGATGATTTCATCAAACTGTTAACGTGCTACAATTGAACTTGATATATGTCAACGAAGCGTAGTTTTATTGGGTGTCCGGCCTCTCTTAGCCTGTTATGTTGCTGTTAAAATGGTTAGGATGACAGCCGTTTTTGACACTGTCGGGTCCTGAGGGAAAGTACCCACGACCAAGCTAATGATGTTGTTGACGTTGATGGAAAGTGCATCAAGAACGCAATTACGTACTTTAGTCATGTTACGCCGATCATGTTAATTTTCGACATGCATCAGGCAGGTCAGGGACTATTGGTACTTCCTGTTTCGATTTAGTTGGCAATTTAGGTAGCAAACATGCAGACCCCGCACATTCTTATCGTTGAAGACGAGTTGGTAACACGCAACACGTTGAAAAGTATTTTCGAAGCGGAAGGCTATGATGTTTTCGAAGCGACAGATGGCGCGGAAATGCATCAGATCCTCTCTGAATATGACATCAACCTGGTGATCATGGATATCAATCTGCCGGGTAAGAACGGTCTTCTGTTAGCGCGTGAACTGCGCGAGCAGGCGAATGTTGCGTTGATGTTCCTGACTGGCCGTGACAACGAAGTCGATAAAATTCTCGGCCTCGAAATCGGTGCAGATGACTACATCACCAAACCGTTCAACCCGCGTGAACTGACGATTCGTGCACGCAACCTGCTGTCCCGTACCATGAATCTGGGTACTGTCAGCGAAGAACGTCGTAGCGTTGAAAGCTACAAGTTCAATGGTTGGGAACTGGACATCAACAGCCGTTCGTTGATCGGCCCTGATGGCGAGCAGTACAAGCTGCCGCGCAGCGAGTTCCGCGCCATGCTTCACTTCTGTGAAAACCCAGGCAAAATTCAGTCTCGTGCTGAACTGCTGAAGAAAATGACCGGCCGTGAGCTGAAACCACACGACCGTACTGTAGACGTGACGATCCGCCGTATTCGTAAACATTTCGAATCTACGCCGGATACGCCGGAAATCATCGCCACCATCCACGGTGAAGGTTATCGCTTCTGTGGTGATCTGGAAGATTAATCGGCTTTACCACCGTCAAAAAAAACGGCGCTTTTTAGCGCCGTTTTTATTTTTCAACCTTATTTCCAGATACGTAATTGATCGTCCATTGTAACTTCTTTACTGGCTTTCATTTTCGGCAGTGAAAACGCATACCAGTCGATATTACGAGTCACAAACATCATGCCGGCCAGCGCCACCACCAGCACACTGGTTCCCAACAACAGCGCGCTATCGGCAGAGTTGAGCAGTCCCCACATCACACCATCCAGCAACAACAGCGCGAGGGTAAACAACATGCTGTTGCGCCAGCCTTTCAATACCGCCTGCAAATAAATACCGTTCATTAACGCCCCAATCAGACTGGCGATTATCCATGCCACGGTAAAACCGATATGTTCAGAAAGCGCCAGCAAGAGCAAATAAAACATTACCAATGAAAGCCCCACCAGCAAATATTGCATTGGGTGTAAACGTTGCGCGGTGAGCGTTTCAAAAACAAAGAACGCCATAAAAGTCAGTGCAATCAGCAGAATGGCGTACTTAGTCGCCCGGTCCGTTAATTGGTATTGATCGGCTGGCGTCGTCACTGCGACGCTAAACGCGGGGAAGTTTTCCCAGCCGGTATCATTGCCTGAAGCAAAACGCTCACCGAGATTATTAGCAAACCAGCTGCTTTGCCATTGCGCCTGAAAACCTGACTCGCTAACTTCCCGTTTGGCTGGCAAAAAATCACCTAAAAAACTGGGATGCGGCCAGTTGCTGGTTAAGGTCATTTCGCTATTACGCCCGGCAGGCACCACAGAAAGATCGCCGGTACCGCTTAAATTCAGGGCCATATTCAGCTTCAGGTTCTGCTTCCGCCAGTCCCCTTCGGGTAAAGGGATATGCACGCCCTGCCCGCCTTGCTCTAACCCGGTACCGGGTTCAATGGTCAGTGCCGTTCCGTTAACTTCAGGCGCTTTCACCACACCAATACCACGCGCATCCCCGACGCTAATCACAATAAAGGGCTTGCCTAAGATGATATTTGGCGCATTGAGCTCGCTAAGACGCGAAACATCGAAATCGGCTTTTAGCGTTAAATCACTGTGCCAGACCTGACCGGTATAAATCCCTATCTTGCGTTCTTCCACGTTCTGATTGCCATCAACCATCAATGACTCAGGTAACCAAAAATGGATAAAACTTCGTTTCCGCTCCACGGTTTTATCCTCTTCCTGCACCGTATAAAGCTCGGTCACAGGAATAGCGATAAGCGGCCCAACGAGTTTTTGCGGCCCGCTGGTACTTTGGCGAATCGCATCTTCCACATCGCTACGGTAATCGGCACGTTCGACAATCACCTGCCGAATCAGCATTATCGGAATCAACAACAGCAATACTGCACCAAACAGGGTGGTCATTTTCCAGAACAGGGGGGATTTCAACATAGTCTTCTCCTTTGCAATGGCAGCAGGATACGAAGGCTATGTGGGAAGAATTTGAAGCTATGTGAAGTGACGGTGAAGTCGAAGCGAGGCCAGCACGCCACCTTCCTGCACGTTGCGCAGCGTGACTTCGCCGTTAAACAAACGGGCGACCTCACTGACGAACGCCAACCCCAGACCGCTGCTTTTTTGCCCATTTGCACGCGGCAAAGAGTAAAAGCGTTCAAAAATACGTGACAGCGCGTAGTCAGGAATACCACTACCGGTATCCAGCACCTTAAGCGTGACGTGTTCCTGATCCACTTCGGCGCTTAGCGTTATACGACCGCTCTCGGGGGTAAAATCGATGGCGTTATCCAGTAAATTCCCCAGCGCCTGATCCAGTAACGCCGGTTCAGCAGCAACATTAACCTCGGTGGGCGTAACATGTAGAGTGATGTTTTTTTCTGCCAACTGCACGGTGCGCGCTTCGCTGACGCGGCGAAATAATGCCGCCACATCAACAACAGTCAGAACGACTTCCTGACGATTCTCCAGTCTTGCCTGGCGTAGTAACGTTTCTACCAATGCCTGCATACGCGCATTTTGCGTCAGAATGTTGTCGGTAAAACGAGCCACCACTTCCGGTGGCGGACCTTCGCGTAAAATTTCCGCCGCGCCACGAATCGCCGCCAGTGGGCTTTTTAGCTCATGGGTTAACGCATAAACATACTGCTCAATATAGTTTTTCCCTTCCAGCTTCACGCGCATACTTTCCAGCGCCTGCGCAAGCTTACGCAACTCGCTACTGCCGAGTTCAGGAAGAGGAACGGGCTTATTGTCAGTGACGGAATCGGCATAGCGAGTGAGCCGGGCAATGGAGCGGTTGATCCACCAAACCATGCCTGCGCCAATCACCAGTGCAATCCCCAGCAAAATGGCGCTGGCCCATAAAATTCGCCGCTCGCTACGCTTAATGACCGGAGCCATCGCCGCGTTCGGTTTGCCTACGCTCAAAACGCCAATAAGCCGCGAGCCGTCCATAATCGGCGCGGCAACATACATCACCGAACTTTCGGGATCGGCAGGATTTTGCAACGTGCTGCGCGCACCATACTGACCACGCAACGTTAGCCAGACGTCATTCCAGCGCGAATAATCCTGCCCAACGGCTTTATTTGCCGAATCGAACAATACTTTACCCTGCGAATCGGTCATATAGACATGATATTCATTGCGCACTTTGTTAATGCCACCGATATTGGCGCGAAACGGGCGATGTTGTAGCTGATTAAACGCCTGCGCCAGTTGCCCATGCGTTGGGTCCCCAGAGAGCAAATCGGGACGCGCCAGCTCCGCCAGCAACGTTGCGGTATCGATTAACGTCCCCTCCGTTGCTCTTCGCACGCCCGGTTTAACTTCTTTGACAAAAATAGCCAGTACGAACCAGGCCGCCACCGCCACCAGTAAAAAATAGCCCAGCAGCAACCGCATGCCGATACGCATTACAGGCCCCTCAGGCTATATCCCATGCCGCGATGAGTATTAATCGGTGAAAGATCGGGGTTGATGGCGCGCAGCTTGGCACGCAACGTTTTAATGTGGGTATCAACGGTGCGATCGTAGGTGTCCTGCGCATCTTCCCACACGCTATCCATCAGTTGCTGGCGGGACCAGACGCGGCCTGGCGACTTGAGTAACGTCTTCAGCAATAAAAACTCATACCGCGTCAGCGTTAATGGCGTGTCAAACCAGCTGATCTGCGCCGCGGGTTCATTCAATTCAAAATGACCAATACGGATGACGGGAGACGGCGACGAGAACTTCTTCACCCGACGCAGTAAGGTGCGCACCCTGGCGCACACTTCGCGGGGTGAAAACGGTTTAGCCACATAGTCGTCAGCGCCAATTTCCAGCCCAAGCAGGCGATCGACCTCTTCACTTCGGGCCGTCAGGAACAGTACAGGTAACGCCGGATGGAGCGCCAGTAACTGGCGGCACAATTCAAAGCCGCTGATATCAGGCAAACCAACGTCGAGAATCATGACGTCGGGAACCAGCTGGCGAGCTTTATCCAGCACCGGCAAGCCTCGCTCAAAGACCTCGACGGCAAAACCTTCCTGCTGCAACATGTAGACCAGCGTGTCGGCTATCCCTTGCTCATCTTCCACTAACCAGACCGTTTCCCGTTGCATAAATCGCCTCTGTTATTGCCGCCACGGCATGACAGGAACCGCGCTAATCGCGTTTTTCGGCGAACCTTCTACAACTTTGTCGGAGTAAGCCAGATAAGCGAGCGCGTTGCGTTTGGCGTCATAAAAGCGCACGACCTGTAACGACTTAAAGACCAGGGACGTGCGTTTTTTGAATACTACCTCGCCCTGAGCTTTGCCGTTTTTAATACGATCCGACAGTTCAATCGGCCCGACTTGCTGACAAGAAATGGCCGCATCGGAGGTATCTTCCGCCAGGCCCAATCCCCCTTTAATACCCCCGGTTTTCGCCCGGCTCACATAACAGGTGACATTTTTCACATCGGGATCGTCAAAGGCTTCCACAACAATTTTGTGATCCGGGCCGATCATTTTAAATACGGTGTCGACCGAACCAATCTCTTCTGCATGAGCCAATGGCCCCAGCATTATCAGGCTTAAAGACAGGATCAAATGCTTGTATTTCATATTGTTACCATTTTTATCTATTACACGAGCAATTAGTTCGTCACAGTAAATAACATATTGATTAAGAACAAAATCTCAATACTTTTATTTCCGTCAAGCCCTAAAACATACTCTACTAAGAAAAAAACACTGAATGCTAAAACAGCAAAAAATGCTATTATCCAATTACCTGATGTCAGGTGCTCGTTGTTGAAAGGATGAGGATATTTTATGGATCAGGCCGGCATTATTCGCGACCTTTTAATCTGGCTGGAAGGTCATCTGGATCAGCCCCTGTCGCTCGACAATGTAGCGGCGAAAGCAGGTTATTCCAAGTGGCACTTACAGAGAATGTTTAAAGATGTCACTGGCCATGCTATTGGCGCGTATATTCGTGCTCGTCGTTTGTCGAAATCGGCGGTCGCACTACGCCTGACTGCGCGTCCGATTCTGGACATCGCGCTGCAATACCGCTTCGACTCTCAACAGACATTTACCCGCGCATTCAAGAAGCAGTTTGCCCAGACTCCTGCACTTTACCGCCGTTCTCCTGAATGGAGCGCCTTTGGTATTCGCCCGCCGCTACGTCTGGGTGAATTCACAATGCCAGAGCACAAATTTGTCACCCTGGAAGATACGCCGCTGATTGGTGTTACCCAGAGCTACTCCTGTTCGCTGGAGCAAATCTCTGATTTCCGCCATGAAATGCGTTATCAGTTCTGGCACGATTTTCTCGGCAACGCGCCGACCATTCCGCCAGTGCTCTACGGCCTGAATGAAACGCGTCCGAGTCAGGATAAAGACGACGAACAAGAGGTATTCTATACCACTGCGTTAGCCCAGGATCAGGCAGATGGCTATGTACTGACGGGGCATCCGGTGATGCTGCAGGGCGGCGAATATGTGATGTTTACCTATGAAGGTCTGGGAACCGGCGTGCAGGAGTTTATCCTGACAGTATACGGAACGTGCATGCCAATGCTCAATCTGACGCGCCGTAAAGGTCAGGATATTGAGCGATACTACCCGGCAGAAGATGCCAAAGCGGGAGATCGCCCAATTAATCTGCGCTGTGAACTGCTGATTCCGATCCGTCGTTAACGCTGCAACTCATCTAATGCAGGGGCGTCCAGATGCGAGATGTCCCCTGCGGTTTCAACAACCCAGCCAGACGCCAGCCACAGGCTTTCCTGATAATCCACGCGCGAAATAGAACAGTTACGCAGACGTAAGCGGCGCTCTGCCCATGCTGGTAATCCGAGAATCGTACTCACCAGACATCCCAGTGCAATACCATGGCTCACCAGCAGCGGTCGGCTTCCCTGCGGTAAGTCCCGGCAAGATTCCAGTGCCGCATTGACGCGATCGCTGAGCTCCTGCATTGACTCGCCTTCAGGAATACGCCCGTCAACGGTGCCATTGACCAGCTGCCGACGCCAGTTCTCTTCTTCTTCGGTCAGAGAATCGATATGTCTTTTTTCCAGCACACCCATGTTTAATTCACGCAGGCGAGAATCAAAGATGATGTCACAGCCGCAGGCCTGGGCGATGATTTCCGCCGTACGCCGGGTGCGTCCTAAATCGCTACTGATAATATGCGTAATGCCAAGCTCTTTGGCACGGGTTGCCACCTGCATCGCCTGTTGCTCACCTTTGGCGGTCAGCGGGCTGTCAGACTGGCCCTGAATACGTCGCTCGGCGTTCCACTGCGTTTCACCGTGGCGGACTAGGTATACCTGTAACATGCTTTTTTTCCGTATACTGCTGTAACGTTAATTTTCTGAGTAATGCTGATTATGCACCAAGTTGTCTGTGCGACCACCAATCCCGCTAAAATTCAGGCCATTCTGCAGGCATTTCACGAGATCTTCGGCGAAGGATCCTGCCATATTGCATCCGTTGCCGTCGAGAGCGGTGTACCGGAACAGCCCTTTGGCAGTGAGGAAACGCGCGCTGGCGCACGAAATCGGGTAGCAAATGCCCGCCGTTTACTTCCAGAGGCTGATTTTTGGGTGGCGATTGAAGCTGGCATCGATGGTGACAGCACTTTCAGTTGGGTGGTGATTGAAAACACCAGCCAGCGCGGCGAGGCGCGTTCGGCTACTTTGCCGTTACCTGCGGTGATTCTGCAGAAAGTGCGTGAAGGTGAGGCGCTTGGTCCCGTGATGTCGCGTTATACCGGTATTGATGAGATTGGTCGTAAGGAAGGGGCGATCGGCGTGTTTACCGCCGGGAAACTCACTCGCGCCAGCGTCTATCACCAAGCGGTGATCCTGGCGCTGAGTCCGTTTCACAATGCCGTGTATCAGGCATTGTAGGACGGATAAGGCGTTCACGCCGCATCCGGCATTCGGTGCACGATGCCTGATGCGACGCTGCCGCGTCTTATCAGGCCTACAAAATCAATCGCTTTTCAGCAACACCTCTTCCAGCCACTGGCGCAGCTCAACGGGCGCGGCTTTCAGGCTGTTAGATCCACGCGTAATCGTCGCGATGCCCGCGCCGAGTTCATTTTTTAACTCACGCTGGCTCATTTCGCCGCGCAACAGCTCTTCGACAATACGCACGCGAGTCCCCAACGCTTCGCGCTCATCTGGCGTCAGCATCAGGTTTAACAACGGTAAATGGAGATCGTTTTGGTAGGCATTCTTAAGCAGGTCGACAAAACGTAACCACTCCTGGTGACGCTGTTCTGCCATCGCTGCTGAATAGGGTGATTGTTGGGCCATAATATGTCGCCATTGTTAGCGGGGGAAGCAAAATGCCTCCCCCGGTTGTACTCGCTAAAGAGTACGATAGCATATCATAAACGTGCGGATCAGTAACGGCGTCCCCATTCCGTGGCGCTCATCAACGTCGGTTTATCCCCCATGAAATAGCGGTAGTAAGCGTCATAAGCCAGCACGTTCTTCACATAACCGCGCGTCTCGGAGAACGGAATACTCTCGACAAATGCCACAGCGTCGATACGCCCGGCGCTGTTGCCAAGCCAGGTTCGCACCCGTCCAGGTCCGGCGTTATAAGCTGCTGAGGAGAAAATACGGTTATTGCCAAACTGCTGATAAACATATTGCAGGTAACTGGTGCCAATGTTGATATTCGTTTCCGGATCCAGCAATTGCCCAGGGCTGCTATAACCAGGAATAGAGAACATCTTCACCGTATGGGTCGCTGTACCAGGCATAATCTGCATCAGGCCGCTGGCCCCTACCGGTGATTTCACTTTCGGATTCCAGGCGCTCTCCTGACGGGCAATCGCCATCGCATAGCTTTGCGGGATCTCTTTCCCACTGGTGTAACGTTTGAAAAGATCGTTGTAAGCCAGCGGGAATCGCTCTTCCAGATGATCCCAAAGCTTCCCGGCGATCGTTGCCTGAACGCTAAGATCCCACCATTGGTTATTGAAAGCATACCGAGCCAGTTGAGCCTGCTCTGTTTTTGACTTGCTCTTCACCAGATTGGCCCACTCGCTACGCGCGGTGTTATCGAGATTCCAGTACATCAACTCGCGCACGCGCGCCATCTCCGGCCCCTGAGTCAGGGCGCTGTCAACATTCTGCGGCGCTTTATCAATCTTCAGCTCATACTCTTCTCCGATGCGTTGTGCTGCAACCATCGGGTAGAAACCACGCTGTTGCATGAGTTGATGCAAAATCTCTTTCGCTTCAGCTTCACGTCCGCGTTCCAGCAATAAATCCGCCTGCCAGTAACGCCATTCATCTTTCTCTTTTGCTTCCATCGGCAGACGCGCCAGCCAGGTATTCAGGCCGCGACGATCGCCGGTGCCAAGTGCCATTCGCACACGGCGTTCAATCAACGACGTGGATTGCGAGCGCATAATGGCGTCATCGCGCCATTTCGCCTGCTCGTCGGTGACATCGTTGCCCATCAAACGCCAGGCGACGATATCGCGCAGCTCCTGAATCTGATCTTCATTAAGCTGCTGCGCCTGGGCAAGCGACGGGATCATCAGCCGTGCATTTTCAGCATCCTGCCGCGCCACACTGGCAAACGCCACCGCTGCCATTTGACGGGTAAAATCGGTCGCTCCGGTTGTACGCGCGAAGGTCAGTACCGTATTAGGGTTGTTCGCCAGTGAAATGATTGCCGAGGCGATAGTCTGGTAATCGGCAGGCATCTGCCCTGCCAGCACTGTTACCAGGCCAGTGTTACCCGCTTTCATCGCCAGACGGATACGCTCTAAATACGCCAGCGGATCTTGTTTACCTGACGCACGCCAGACGCTAAATAACTTGTCACAGGCGTTAGGCTGGCTCTTGCCGGTTAGCCACAGCTCTTTCGCCCCTTGCCAGGCTTCTTCACTCTGCCCGGTGTTCCATTTCGCATAGTAGTAATTACATTGCGCTTCGGTAGTTCCGGGCTTTTCCGGGCTAAAGGCTAACAAGCCACGCCAGTCTTCACGCCGCGCCAGTTCATTGACGAAACGAGATTGCAGCGTGCGAGCGGGAGGAAGCGTGGGGTTAGCGCGAACAAAGTTAGTGACCGTCACCGCCGGTTGATTCATCAGATCATCGGTGATCTGGCGGTATTCCAGGTAGGGATAAAGCGGATAATCCTTCAGTCCAGGCATCATTTGTTCGACCACATCCATTTGTCGATTATCCCAGGCCTGCTTGATTTGCGCGTAACGGCTACGCTGCTCATCCAGTGAGTCGGCTCGCGCCACGCTGCTGACCGTCAGCAGACAGACACCGGCAGCCAACAGCCGCCAGGTAACTTGTTTGGCTTTTTCCACAAGCGCATCCTCTAAGTGTAAATACATCAATGCAGCGTCATGCCGCGTAATAGATTTATGCTAACCAGTCATTGCCGTTTACGCCACGTTACGGACACTTTTTTACTTTTACTGCGAAGGTGATCGACCAACTGGGATTAGGCGGGGAAAAAGGCTACACTTCGCCTTTGAAAACTCATCATCACGATAAACATAGAGGCGAAGTCCAACGTGGCTCAATTCGTTTATACCATGCATCGTGTCGGCAAAGTTGTTCCGCCGAAACGTCATATTTTGAAAAACATCTCTCTGAGTTTCTTCCCTGGGGCAAAAATTGGTGTCCTGGGTCTGAACGGCGCGGGTAAGTCTACCCTGCTGCGCATTATGGCGGGCATTGATAAAGACATCGAAGGTGAAGCGCGTCCGCAGCCAGACATCAAGATTGGTTACCTGCCGCAGGAACCGCAACTGAACCCGGAACACACCGTGCGTGAGTCCATTGAAGAAGCGGTTTCTGAAGTGGTTAACGCCCTGAAACGCCTGGATGAAGTGTATGCGCTGTACGCCGATCCGGATGCCGATTTTGACAAGCTGGCCGCTGAACAAGGCCGTCTGGAAGAGATCATTCAGGCTCACGACGGTCATAACCTGAACGTACAGCTGGAGCGTGCGGCGGATGCGCTGCGTCTGCCAGATTGGGACGCGAAAATCGCTAACCTCTCCGGTGGTGAGCGTCGTCGCGTGGCGTTGTGCCGCCTGCTTCTGGAAAAACCAGACATGCTGCTGCTCGACGAACCGACCAACCACCTGGATGCCGAATCCGTGGCCTGGCTGGAACGCTTCCTGCACGACTTCGAAGGCACCGTTGTGGCGATTACCCACGACCGTTACTTCCTCGACAACGTCGCCGGCTGGATCCTCGAGCTGGACCGCGGTGAAGGTATTCCGTGGGAAGGCAACTACTCCTCCTGGCTGGAGCAGAAAGATCAGCGCCTGGCGCAGGAAGCTTCACAAGAAGCGGCGCGTCGTAAGTCGATCGAGAAAGAGCTGGAGTGGGTACGTCAGGGAACTAAAGGCCGCCAGTCGAAAGGTAAAGCACGTCTGGCACGCTTTGAAGAGCTGAACAGCACCGAATATCAGAAACGTAACGAAACCAACGAACTGTTTATTCCACCTGGACCGCGTCTGGGCGATAAAGTGCTGGAAGTCAGCAACCTGCGTAAATCCTACGGTGATCGCCTGCTGATTGATGACCTGAGCTTCTCGATCCCGAAAGGGGCAATCGTCGGGATCATCGGTCCGAACGGCGCGGGTAAATCGACCCTGTTCCGTATGATCTCTGGTCAGGAACAGCCGGACAGCGGCACCATCACTTTAGGTGAAACGGTGAAACTGGCATCGGTTGATCAGTTCCGTGACTCAATGGATAACAGCAAAACCGTTTGGGAAGAAGTTTCCGGCGGGCTGGATATTATGAAGATCGGCAACACCGAGATGCCAAGCCGCGCCTACGTTGGCCGCTTTAACTTTAAAGGGGTTGATCAGGGTAAACGCGTTGGTGAACTTTCCGGTGGTGAGCGCGGTCGTCTGCATCTGGCGAAGCTGCTGCAGGTTGGCGGCAACATGCTGCTGCTCGACGAACCAACCAATGACCTGGATATCGAAACCCTGCGCGCGCTGGAAAACGCCCTGCTGGAGTTCCCGGGCTGCGCGATGGTTATCTCGCACGACCGTTGGTTCCTCGACCGTATCGCCACGCACATTCTGGATTACCAGGATGAAGGTAAAGTTGAGTTCTTCGAAGGTAACTTTACCGAGTACGAAGAGTACAAGAAACGCACGCTGGGCGCAGACGCACTGGAGCCGAAGCGTATCAAGTACAAGCGTATTGCGAAGTAATGCGTAAAATGCCGGATGCGGCGTGAACGCCTTATCCGGCCTACAAACCAAGAAATTTCAATACGTTGTGAATCTCCAGGCCTGATAAGACGCGGTAAGCGTCGCATCAGGCATTGAGCACCGAATGCCGGATACGGCGTGAACGCCTTTTCCGGCCTACAACAGCCTTAGTATCCGCAAATTCGTAGCGGGTCACCCGTGCTGATTCTTTTAAACCTTGTTTAATCTCGACAGCCTCTTCCAGAGAGGTTTTCAACTCATCAAAAAACTTATTTTATACCTCGCCTTTGAGCCGTTTCATCGCGGTTATCTCTGCTCCCCCATCATCTCCCGCACCAGCTCCACGCAGCGCAGGAAACGGCTGTCATAATCGTCCTCTTCAACCCGCACGAATTCGATATTGTTCTCTTCCAGCATCTCCACCAGCAAGTTCTGGAACTCTTTGCGATCCACCGAACTGCCGAGGCTGCGTAAACCATCCGCCACCCACGGCGTGTTGTTCTCCAGCAGGATCACCAGATCGAAACGGTATTCATCAATCAACGCCTGTACGAACGGATGCTCACGCCCTTCGTACTTTTTGCAGAACGCCTGGGTAGTGACAAAATCAGTGTCAATAAACGCCACTTTATTGGCATACTTCACTGCAAAATCAATGTATTGTGCGTGGCCCAGCGCGATTTTATCGTAATCGGAATACTGCAATGCGATCTCATCACCGCCGAGGTGTGAAAAGACATAATCGCGACCATATTCCCACGCACTGGTGGTATTGAAGATATTGGCAAGTTTGTTTACCAGGGTGGATTTACCGCTCGACTCGCCACCAAGGATCGCCACGGTACGTACAAAGAACGGCTTCACTTCCGTAGGAATATATTCCCAGTAGCGGAACGGGTTTTCGCGGATCTGCGCACCGCTGATACTCATAAAGGTACGTTTCGGATCGACCAGCACCGTATCGATCCCCAGATGTTCCATATACTGTGGCGCATCGGCTTCTTCCGAGGTGTAGATCAGGTCCGGCTGAATCCCCTTTTCAGCCATAAACTTTTTGATGCCGTTGCTCCACACATCCCAGCCGTGCGGATACGGCTCCATGCCCTCTTCGTTGAAAGCATGAATGCGAATATTTTTCTGATATTTAAAAGTTTGTAATAACCAGCGCAGACGATCCGGCACCGTGGGCTGCTGCGACATGGCGCTGTCTTCAAACAACGCGCGGTCGCGGGTATCGTCAAAACCCATAATGATATGCAGCTCGTCAACCTGGCTACAGGCGCGCTGGATAAGGTAGATATGTCCGGTATGCAGCGGGTAGAACTTACCGAATACGACACCAATGGTTTTCTTCTGTCGGGGAAATTCAAGCCCCAAAAAACGGTGCAATGCCTCCAGCTTTTGCGCGCTGGGGCTTTTAATTTTGGCATTCAGTAACTGGCTTAAATACCCTTTGGTCATACCGCTGGCATCAGCTACCTGCTGTAGCGTGCAGCCCTGTTGCTTGATGGCAGTTTTCAGGTAATCAAATGACGACATATCTCCCTCCGTATTTCTCATTATAAGTCGTCGAACACGCAAAGCGCGTCGGAGAGTTTTTTAACGCCAAAAATCTGCATCCCTTCCGGCGCTTTTTTCGGTACGTTAGCCGCCGGAACAATCGCCCGGCGAAAACCGTGTTTCGCCGCTTCAGAGATTCGTTCCTGACCGCTGGGCACCGGGCGGATCTCCCCTGCCAGCCCGACTTCACCAAACACCACCAGATCCTGTGGCAGCGGTCTGTCACGCAGGCTGGAAACCATCGCCAGCAGTAACGCTAAGTCGGCGCTGGTTTCGGTTACCTTCACGCCGCCGACCACGTTCACAAACACATCCTGATCGGCCATTTGCAACCCACCGTGACGGTGCAGCACCGCCAGCAGGATTGCCAGACGGTTTTGCTCCAGTCCTACTGCCACGCGGCGCGGATTCGCCATCATCGAGTGATCGACCAGCGCCTGAATCTCCACCAGCAACGGACGCGTTCCTTCCCACACCACCATCACGGAGCTGCCGGAGGTCACTTCATCTCCGCGACTTAAGAAAATTGCCGAAGGGTTGCTGACTTCACGCAGCCCCTGTTCGGTCATCGCGAAGACGCCCAGCTCATTCACCGCGCCGAAGCGGTTTTTATGGCTGCGCAAGGTGCGAAAACGGGAGTCGGCATCACCATCCAGAAGCACCGAACAGTCGATACAGTGTTCCAGCACTTTAGGGCCAGCCAGCGAGCCATCTTTGGTTACGTGCCCAACCATGACAATCGCCACACCGCGCGTTTTGGCGAAGCGCGTCAGATAAGCCGCCGTTTCACGCACCTGCGCCACGCTGCCAGGCGATGACTGTACATCCGCCATATGCATCACCTGGATCGAGTCAATTACCATCAGCTTCGGTTGCTCTTCTTCGGCAATCAGGCAGATCTGCTCGATGCTGGTTTCCGACAACATATTGAGATTGTCAGTCGGCAGGCCAAGGCGATGAGCGCGCATTGCCACCTGTTGCAGCGACTCTTCGCCGGTGACATACAGCGTTTTCATCTGCTGGGCCAGTTTGCACAGCGTTTGCAGTAGCAGCGTGGATTTCCCCGCACCAGGGTTACCGCCAATCAGAATGGCACTTCCTGGCACCACGCCGCCGCCTAGTACGCGGTCGAACTCTTTAAATCCGGTGGAAAAACGCGGCAGCTCTTCAAGGCTGATATCGGAGAGTTTCTGGACTTTTGCCACCCCGGCGCTACCGGCATAGCCGCTGAGACGCTCGTTACGCGCCACCGTTGGCGACGCAGCAAGACGCACCTCGGTGATGGTGTTCCAGGCATGACAGGCACTGCACTGCCCCTGCCAGCGCGGATAATCGGCCCCGCATTCATTACAAACAAAGGCGCGTTTTGGAGCTTTTGCCACGGTGTACCTCGTTAATGCTGTGCCGCCCGCAGGATGACGGGCGAGCAATTACTTCTGATTCAGGCTGCCTGAGAGGATGCAGAATACCCCCATCAGGTCAGCGTGACGGATGGTGACTTCCGTCTTTTCATTCACTTTTGGCTTGGCATGGTAGGCAATCCCCAGCCCTGCTGCTTTGATCATCGGCAGGTCATTGGCTCCATCGCCAATCGCCACGGTCTGCGCCAGCGGAATTTCATACTCTTGCGCGAGGCGGGTCAGAGTTTTCGCTTTGTACTGCGCGTCAACGATGTCGCCGATCACATTGCCGGTAAATTTACCGTCCATGATCTCCAGTTCATTGGCTACCACGGCGGTCAGGCGCAGCTTGTCGCGCAGGTATTCAGCAAAGAAAGTAAAGCCGCCGGAGGCAATCGCCACTTTCCAGCCCAGCGTTTCCAGCTTGAGCACCAGTTGCGTTAAGCCTGGCATCAGCGGCAGATTTTCACGCACCTGTTGCAGAATATTGGCGTCAGCGCCTTTCAGCGTCGCCACACGGCTGCGCAGGCTGGCGGTAAAATCGAGTTCGCCGCGCATCGCCCGTTCGGTTACTTCCGCCACCATCTCGCCCGTTCCGGCCAGTTTGGCAATTTCATCAATACATTCAATCTGGATGGCGGTGGAGTCCATATCCATCACCAGCAAACCCGGCGTGCGCAGGTGCGGGATTTTCCCCAGCGGGGCGACATCCAGCTGCGCTTCGTGGGCCAGGCGTGTAGCCCGTGCGGTGAGTGAACCTGCCAGACGAATCACCTGATAATCTTCCACGCACCAGGCGGCAACAATCACCATCGCCGCACCCAGTTTGCTCTGGTATTGGGTCAGACGTTGTTTATCCAGCCCACGACCATACAGCAGCCAGCCGCTACGACCTGCGTGGTAATCCAGTGGCATCACTTCATCACCACTTAATGAAAGAGGCAGACCCGGCCATAAAGAGACATCTTCAGGCAGGTCGCACCAGGTAATGTTAGGCATTAAGGCTCCTGTAAAATCGTTCGAAGCAGGGAAAATAACGCATGAGGCTACCTTGTATCCATTGCTTCTGGCAACATTAAGTCTCAAATTTTCAAAGGGTGGAAGATGGCTCGCACAAAACTGAAATTCCGGCTGCATCGGGCAGTGATTGTCCTGTTCTGTCTTGCCTTGTTAGTGGCGCTGATGCAGGGAGCGTCATGGTTTAGTCAAAACCACCAGCGACAACGTAATCCACAGCTGGAAGAACTGGCCCGCACCCTGGCGCGTCAGGTAACGCTGAACGTTGCACCGCTGATGCGTACCGACTCACCAGATGAAAAACGCATTCAGGCGATCCTCGATCAGTTAACGGATGAAAGCCGCATCCTCGACGCGGGTGTGTATGACGAACAAGGCGATCTTATCGCCCGTTCAGGCGAAAGCGTCGAAGTGCGCGACCGGCTGGCGCTCGACGGTAAAAAAGCGGGCGGCTATTTTAACCAGCAGATTGTCGAACCAATTGCCGGGAAAAACGGACCGCTCGGCTATCTGCGCCTGACGCTCGACACCCATACGCTCGCCACCGAAGCCCAACAGGTGGATAACACCACTAACATTTTACGCCTGATGTTGCTGCTTTCACTGGCAATCGGCGTAGTGCTGACCCGCACGCTGCTACAGGGTAAACGTACCCGCTGGCAGCAATCGCCCTTCCTGTTAACCGCCAGCAAACCGGTGCCGGAAGAGGAAGAAAGCGAGAAAAAAGAGTGACCCATTACTACAAGAAAGGAAATCGTTATGTCCACATTACGCCTGCTCATCTCTGACTCTTACGACCCGTGGTTTAACCTGGCGGTGGAGGAGTGTATTTTTCGCCAGATGCCCGCCACGCAGCGCGTTCTGTTTCTCTGGCGCAATGCCGACACGGTAGTGATTGGTCGCGCGCAGAACCCGTGGAAAGAGTGTAATACCCGGCGGATGGAAGAAGATAACGTCCGCCTGGCACGGCGCAGTAGCGGTGGCGGCGCGGTGTTCCACGATCTCGGCAATACCTGCTTTACCTTTATGGCTGGCAAGCCGGAGTACGATAAAACCATCTCCACGTCGATTGTGCTCAATGCGCTGAACGCGCTTGGCGTCAGCGCCGAAGCGTCCGGGCGTAACGATCTGGTGGTGAAAACCGCCGAAGGTGACCGCAAAGTCTCAGGATCGGCCTATCGCGAAACCAAAGATCGTGGCTTCCACCACGGCACCTTGCTGCTCAATGCCGACCTTAGCCGCCTGGCAAACTATCTCAATCCGGATAAAAAGAAACTGGCGGCGAAAGGCATTACCTCAGTGCGTTCCCGCGTGACCAACCTCACCGAGCTGCTGCCGGGGATCACCCATGAGCAGGTTTGCGAGGCCATAACCAAGGCCTTTTTCGCCCATTATGGCGAGCGTGTAGAAGCGGAAATCATCTCCCCGGACAAAACGCCAGACTTGCCAAACTTCGCCGAAACCTTTGCCCGTCAGAGTAGCTGGGAATGGAACTTCGGTCAGGCTCCTGCATTCTCGCATCTGCTGGATGAACGCTTTAGCTGGGGCGGCGTGGAACTGCATTTCGACGTTGAAAAAGGCCATATCACCCGCGCCCAGGTGTTTACCGACAGCCTCAACCCCGCGCCGCTGGAAGCCCTCGCCGGGCGACTGCAAGGCGGCCTGTACCGCGCGGATATGCTGCAACAAGAGTGCGAAGCGCTGTTGGTTGACTTCCCGGACCAGGAAAAAGAGCTACGGGAGTTGTCGACGTGGATAGCGGGGGCGGTAAGGTAACTCGCTGATTAAAATACCAAAGGAAGGGAATATGATCGATCTGGAAAACCAGGAGCGGGAGATTATCAATATAATGTTAAGCCAGCGTATTTCCTGGCTAGCCGCCGTGCGTATCAGGCATAAATTATCGCTTGCTGAAGTAAGTAAAATGTTAGGTATCTCGATTAATTCTCTAAAATAGATCGAAAAGACGGAACGGTTTAGCTCAAACATCAAAAGCAAAATGGCAGAAATTTATGGTTGTCCACCAGAGTTGCTGATATGCCCTTCCTGGATGACGGCTGAACATAAATGAATAGATTCGTGAATAGATACTTGAATAGATTTTATTTTCTATCCATATGAAAAATAATAGTAAATCTATAAATCAGTTGCTATTGATGAATAGATACTAAAAAGCCGGAGCAGTCTCCCACTCCGGCTTCACACGACAATCGCCTTTCAGCGAAACACAATTACTCTTTATCGCCCAGCAGAACGGATTCCAGTGCGATTTTGATCATGTCGTTGAAGGTGGTCTGACGCTCAGCGGCAGTGGTCTGCTCGTGAGTGCGGATGTGGTCAGACACGGTACAGATGGTCAGGGCTTTCGCGCCAAATTCTGCAGCGACGCCGTAGATACCAGCCGCTTCCATTTCCACGCCGAGGATGCCGTATTTTTCCATCACGTCGAACATTTCGCCGTCCGGAGAGTAGAACAGGTCAGCGGAGAACAGGTTACCAACGCGAGCATCAATGCCCAGTGCTTTAGCCGCGTCTACCGCGTTACGCACCATGTCAAAGTCAGCGATAGCGGCAAAGTCATGATCTTTAAAACGGATGCGGTTAACTTTGGAATCGGTGCAGGCACCCATACCGATAACGACGTCGCGCAGTTTTACGTGCGGCAGAACTGCGCCACAGGAACCCACGCGGATAATTTTCTTCACGCCGAAATCGGTGATCAGTTCTTTGGTGTAGATGGAGCAGGACGGGATACCCATACCGTGACCCATTACGGAAATTTTGCGGCCTTTATAAGTACCGGTGAAGCCCAGCATACCGCGAACGTTGTTCACTTCACGGGCATCTTCAAGGAAAGTTTCAGCAATATACTTCGCACGCAGCGGGTCGCCTGGCATCAAAACTACGTCAGCGAAATCGCCCATTTCTGCATTAATGTGTGGGGTAGCCATTGTTTTATCCTTATCAACATGTTTTCACCCTCTCCCTGAGGGAGAGGGCCGGGGTGAGGGCATCAAGCCGCACCCATTATCAGAACATGGCTTTGCCATATTCCATATCAGAAGTACCAAAATATTTTGCCAGAGTCTGGCCGATATCCGCGAAGGTTTCACGGTGACCCAGTGAGCCCGGTTTTACTTTCGGGCCGTAAACCAGTACCGGAATGTGTTCACGCGTGTGGTCAGTACCGGTCCAGGTCGGATCACAACCGTGGTCAGCAGTGAGGATCAGGATGTCGTCATCGCGCAGCAGAGACATCAGCTCCGGCAGACGGCGGTCGAACAGCTCCAGACCCGCAGCATAACCGGCGACGTCGCGACGGTGGCCCCAGGAAGAGTCGAAGTCAACGAAGTTGGTGAAGACGATGGTGTTATCACCCGCTTCTTTCATCTCTTTGATGGTGGCGTCAAACAGCGCGTCCAGGCCAGTTGCTTTCACTTTCTTGGTGATACCGCAGTTGGCGTAGATGTCTGCAATTTTACCGACAGAAACCACCTGACCGTGTTTTTCATCAACCAGTTTCTGCAGCACGGTCGGTGCTGGCGGCTCAACAGCCAGGTCGTGACGGTTACCGGTACGCTGGAAGTTACCGGCTTTGTCACCGATAAACGGACGAGCGATAACACGACCGATGTTGTAGCCGCCGTTGGTCAGCTCTTCACGGGCGATTTCGCACAGTTCGTAGAGTTTATCCAGGCCAAAGGTTTCTTCGTGGCAGGCAATCTGGAACACAGAGTCAGCGGAGGTATAGAAAATCGGCTTGCCGGTTTTCATGTGCTCTTCGCCCAGCTGATCCAGAATGACCGTACCGGAAGAGTGGCAGTTACCGAGGTAACCCGGCAGATTAGCGCGTTCAACCAGTTTATCCAGCAGCTCTTGCGGGAAGCTGTTTTCGTGATCGGAGAAATATCCCCACTCAAATAGAACCGGGACACCGGCGATTTCCCAGTGACCAGACGGGGTATCTTTACCGGATGACATTTCGTGCGCCCATGCGTACGCGCCGATAACTTCAGCGTTGCCGTCCATTCCCGCCGGAATGAAACCGGTAGAACCTTCGTGTGCTTTCGCCAGCCCCAGACGGGTCAGATTTGGCAGATTGAGCGGACCTTTACGACCGTTATCAGCTTCGCCTTTGGCACAAGCTTCTGCGATATGACCCAGGGTGTCAGCCCCGACGTCACCAAAGCGTTCTGCATCTTCTGTAGCGCCGATGCCGAATGAGTCCAGCACCATAATAAATGCACGTTTCATATGTTCTCCGTACTCAGTGCTTCAAATTTAAATGATCAGATCAGTATACCGTTATTCGCTGATACGGCGATAGACAGTTGGTGTGCTTTCCGGTGCTTTATCGGCAAGTTTAATTGCCGCTTTCACCGCTTTCGCCGCTTCCTGCCAGCTGTTTTCGTCTTTCGCGTGGATAACCGCCAGCGGACGCTGACCGTCTACCTGGTCGCCCAAACGCGCCATATCAGTAAAGCCGACGCTGTAATCAATGGTGTCAGATGCCTGACGACGACCGCCGCCCATTGCAACCACTGCCATCCCCAGCGCGCGGGTATCCATTTCACTGACAAAACCTTCGGTATCAGCATAGACTGCTTTCGTCAGCATCGCTGTCGGCAGATACTTCGCGTAGTTCTCAACGAAGTCGGTCGGGCCTTTTTGTGCCGCTACCATACGACCAAAGACTTCTGCCGCTTTACCGTTGTCCAGCACCGCCTGCAATTTCGCGCGCGCTTCGGCGTCATCTTTCGCCAGTTTGCCGGAGATCAGCATCTCCACGCACAGCGCCATCGTGACATCAAACAGACGCGGGTTACGATATTCACCCGTCAGGAACTGCACCGCTTCACGAACTTCAACCGCGTTACCTGCACTGGAGGCCAGTACCTGATTCATGTCGGTGAGCAGCGCGGTGGTGCGCACGCCAGCGCCGTTAGCCACGCCAACAATCGCTTCGGCAAGGGCTTCAGAGAGTTCGTAGGTCGGCATAAACGCGCCGCTACCCACTTTCACGTCCATCACCAGCGCGTCCAGACCTTCCGCAAGTTTCTTCGCCAGAATAGAGGCGGTGATCAGCGGGATGGAGTCCACGGTTGCGGTAATATCACGGGTCGCGTAGAAACGTTTATCCGCCGGAGCCAGTGAGCTGGTCTGACCGATAATCGCCACGCCGACGTCTTTAATAATTTCGCGGAAACGGTTGTCATCCGGGAAAATGTCGAAGCCAGGGATGGATTCCAGTTTGTCGAGCGTACCGCCAGTATGACCGAGGCCGCGACCAGAGATCATCGGAATATAGCCGCCGCAGGCTGCGACCATCGGCCCCAACATCAGCGAAGTCACATCGCCGACGCCACCAGTGGAATGTTTATCAACAATCGGGCCATTCAGATGCAGGCTTTTCCAGTCGAGAACGGTTCCTGAATCTCGCATCGCCATGGTCAGCGAGACACGCTCAGGCATTGTCATATCGTGGAAGAAAATGGTCATCGCGAGGGCGGCAATCTGCCCTTCGGAGATAGTGTTGTCGCGAATGCCGTTGATAAAGAAACGAATTTCTTCATCGCTCAGTGCATGACCATCACGTTTTTTACGAATAATTTCTTGTGCGAGAAACAAGGTAACCTCCCGAGGAAAAGAGTATGAGGCGGCTTTTGCCGGATGCGTCTACGCCTTATCCGGCCTACGGGTAGATACGTCTCGTAGGCCTGATAAGCGCAGCGCATCAGGCGTAAAGCATCTTACTTAGTAGCTGCTGGCGCTCTTACCGTCACCGTGGCCCAGCGCTTTCAACAGGCTTGCCAGCAGGCTGGAAGCACCAAAGCGGTAGTGACGCGCATCTGCCCAGTTAGCACCGAACAGTTCATCTGCGATGGCGAGATATTTCTGCGCATCTTCCGCAGTACGCACGCCGCCCGCTGGTTTGAAACCAACGGTTTTTTCTACGCCCATATCACGGATCACTTCCATCATGATGCGCGCGCTTTCCGGCGTCGCGTTCACAGCCACTTTACCGGTAGAGGTTTTGATGAAGTCCGCACCCGCTTTGATGGAGATTTCAGACGCTTTACGGATCAGCGCTTCGTCTTTCAGTTCGCCGGTTTCGATGATCACTTTCAGCAGTACATTCGCTGCCGCGCAAGCCTCTTTACAGGCTTTCACCAGGTCAAAACCAACCTGCTCGTTACCCGCCATCAGCGCGCGGTACGGGAACACCACGTCAACTTCATCGGCACCGTAGGCGATTGCCGCACGGGTTTCTGCCAGCGCGATTTCGATGTCATCGTTACCGTGTGGGAAGTTGGTTACCGTAGCAATACGGATTTCCGGGGTGCCCTGCTCTTTCAGCGTTTTGCGAGCAATCGGGATAAAGCGAGGATAGATACAGATAGCGGCGGTATTGCCGACCGGGGTTTTGGCCTGATGACACAGAGCAATTACTTTCTCGTCGGTGTCGTCGTCATTCAGGGTGGTCAGGTCCATCAATTTCAGTGCACGCAGGCTGCTTGCTTTCAGATCAGTCATTTCATTCTCCTGGCTTGTCGCCAATAAAATTCACCTTGCGAGTTTGTTAGTATTCTAACATCTACTCCGCAACACACTTCGATATACATCACAATTAAGGAAATCTACTTACAAGTTTGCATCACTGTAATGCGATCTGGTTCAAATAATTCACTTTCAAATGAATGCGTCAGTGGTGGCAAACGCATCAGGATCAAAGTGAACATCACGAAACTTCTTACAATGGCGCATCACCTTCGGCATAAAAGGAAAAGAAGATGCCCACTTCTCATGAAAATGCACTGCAACAACGTTGCCAGCAAATTGTCACCAGCCCAGTGCTTAGCCCGGAGCAGAAGCGCCATTTTCTGGCACTGGAAGCAGAAAACAATCTGCCTTACCCACAGCTGCCTGCCGAAGCCCGCCGCGCGCTGGATGAAGGTGTAATCTGCGATATGTTTGAAGGTCATGCGCCGTACAAACCGCGCTATGTCTTACCCGATTACGCCCGTTTTCTGGCGAACGGTTCCGAATGGCTGGAGCTGGAAGGCGCGAAAGATCTTGATGACGCACTCTCTCTGCTGACCATTCTTTACCACCACGTACCGTCGGTCACATCGATGCCGGTCTACCTGGGGCAACTGGATGCGTTGTTGCAACCGTATGTTAGAATTCTAACACAAGACGAGATCGATGTTCGAATAAAACGTTTCTGGCGTTACCTCGACAGAACCCTGCCAGACGCCTTTATGCACGCCAATATCGGCCCGTCTGATTCGCCCATTACCCGTGCAATCTTACGTGCAGACGCAGAGTTGAAGCAGGTTTCACCGAACCTGACCTTTATCTACGATCCTGAAATCACCCCTGATGACCTGCTGCTGGAAGTGGCGAAGAACATCTGTGAATGTAGCAAACCGCACATCGCCAACGGTCCGGTGCATGATAAAATTTTCACAAAAGGGGGCTACGGGATTGTGAGCTGTTACAACTCACTGCCGCTGGCGGGTGGTGGCAGCACGCTGGTACGCCTTAACCTGAAAGCCATTGCCGAGCGCAGCGAATCGCTGGATGACTTCTTTACGCGCACTCTACCGCACTACTGCCAGCAGCAGATCGCCATCATCGATGCGCGGTGTGAATTCCTCTATCAACAATCACACTTCTTTGAGAATAGCTTCCTGGTGAAAGAAGGGCTGATTAACCCTGAACGTTTTGTGCCAATGTTTGGCATGTATGGGCTGGCGGAAGCGGTTAACTTGCTGTGTGAGAAAGAAGGGATTGCCGCGCGCTACGGTAAAGAAGCCGCCGCAAATGAAGTGGGTTATCGCATCAGCGCGCAACTGGCGGAGTTTGTCGCCAATACCCCCGTGAAATATGGCTGGCAAAAACGCGCCATGTTACACGCACAGTCGGGGATCAGTTCCGATATTGGCACCACGCCGGGCGCGCGTTTGCCGTATGGCGATGAGCCAGATCCGATCACCCATCTGCAAACTGTCGCCCCGCATCATGCTTATTATTATTCCGGCATCAGCGACATTCTGACGCTCGACGAAACCATCAAACGTAACCCGCAGGCACTGGTACAGCTTTGCCTCGGTGCCTTTAAAGCCGGAATGCGTGAATTTACCGCCAATGTCAGCGGTAACGATCTGGTTCGCGTTACCGGTTATATGGTGCGTTTGTCGGATTTAGAAAAATATCGCGCCGAAGGTTCACGCACCAACACCACCTGGCTGGGCGAAGAAGCCGCACGCAACACTCGTATTCTGGAACGCCAGCCGCGCGTGATAAGCCATGAACAGCAGATGCGCTTTAGTCAGTAAGATTATCCCCTTCTCCTGCGTTGACGGGCCAGGCAGTCGTCTGGCTCTGTTTTTGCAGGGCTGCAATCTGCGCTGCAAAAACTGTCACAATCCGTGGACGATGGGACGTTGCAATGACTGTGGGGAGTGCGTGCCACAGTGTCCGCATCAGGCGTTGCAGATTGTTGACGGCAAAGTGGTGTGGAACGCTGTGGTCTGCGAGCAGTGTGATACCTGCCTGAAGATGTGTCCGCAACATGCCACGCCAATGGCGCAATCCATGAGCGTGGATGAGGTGCTTAGCCATATCCGCAAAGCGGTGCTGTTTATTGAAGGGATAACGGTAAGCGGCGGCGAAGCCACGACCCAACTGCCGTTTGTAGTGGCGCTATTTACAGCCATCAAAAACGATCCGCAACTGCGCCACCTCACCTGTCTGGTGGACAGTAACGGTATGTTGAGCGAAACCGGCTGGGAAAAATTACTCCCGGTGTGCGACGGCGCGATGCTCGATCTCAAAGCGTGGGGGAGCGAATGTCATCAGCAATTAACCGGACGCGATAATCAGCAGATTAAGCGCAGCATCTGTTTGCTGGCAGAGCGCGGTAAGCTGGCGGAACTGCGTTTGCTGGTAATCCCTGGCCAGGTGGATTATTTGCAACACATCGAAGAACTGGCGGTGTTTATCAAGGGACTTGGCGATGTTCCGGTACGCCTGAACGCGTTTCATGCCCACGGCGTGTATGGCGAGGCGCAAAGCTGGGCGAGCGCCACGCCGGAAGACGTTGAGCCGTTGGCTGATGCGTTAAAGGTGCGCGGGGTGAGCCGCTTAATATTCCCGGCGCTGTATTTGTGACATGCCGGATGCGGCCTACGGTTCGGCACAGACTTGTAGGCCTGATAAGACGCGTCAAGCGTCGCATCAGGCATTGTGCGCCAACTGCCGGATGCGGCGTGAACGCCTTATCCGGCCTACGGTTCGGCACAAACCTGTAGGCATGATAAGACGCGACAAGCGTCGCATCAGGCATTGTGCGCCAACTGCCGGATGCTGCCTACGAAGGGTAAACTACCCACTAACGCTAAACAACGCATACGTATTATTAAGCAACACTTCGGCAATCTCATCTTCTGGTTCCGGGCGCAACTCGCAAAGCACGTCAAACACCCGCGCAGCCTGTTCCGGGCGGTTAGGCTGCCCCTGAAAGCCGTTGAGCGGCATATCCGGCGCGTCGGTTTCCAGCAACAACGATGCAAGCGGTAATTTTGCGATGACATCGCGGGTTTTACTGGCGCGTGGATAGGTGATAGTACCGCCTACGCCGATTTTGTAGCCCAGCTGTACAAACCGCTCGGCCTGTTGCAGGCTGCCGGAAAAACCGTGAACCACGCCAGTGCGCGATAAATCGTGGCGTTTAAGATGCATCGCCAGTTTGTCATGCGTACGCCGTGAATGCAGGATCACCGGCAGATCGTAGCGTTTCGCCAGTTTCAGTTGTTCGTCGAGTAACCACTGCTGCCTCTCAAATTGCGGATCGTCGCCGAAGAGATCCAGACCGATCTCCCCCACCGCCACCACCTTCGCCGGACGCCTTTCCAGCGCCTGCTGTAGCTGATCAAGAGACACATCGCTATGTTTTTCCAACATCCCCGGATGCAACCCCAATGCGGCATACAGCGGTTGATATTTTTCCGCTAACGCCTGCACGCGGGCAAAATTTTCCGCCTCTGTCGCCGGAACAATGATCTTGCCTACGCCCGCTTGTGCCGCGCGTTGCAGGCTGGCCTCTTCATCGCCACTAAACGGCGGGAAATCAAAATGGCAGTGGGTATCGATAAAACGGCAAATCAAGCCAGATCCTCATTGTTAAATGTCGGGTCGTTCGCCTGCGGAGCATCGCTCACTTCGGCAACCAGCGTATCGTTGGCGACTGGCGCAGGCGGAATAACGATCGATTCCGGCGTCACCACTGGCACCAGATGGCGGGTAAGCGGCGCTTTTTCAGTTAATAGCTTGCCAACCGTGGCGAGGAAATAACGACCGCATAAACGCCCAAGTTTATAGTCTTCACGCAGCGCCGGAATCCGACTGCCAAGCGCGATACTATGTAATGGTTTCGGTGGATAAATTTCGAATATCCGCAGCTTGCCCGGTGGTTTCTCAATAAATTGCTGAATGTCACGATAGCTGGTTTCATGATGCTGCACCAGATTGACCAGCGGCTGCAGGCTACTGTCACCCAGCCAGCGTTCCATGCGTTTGAACCACTGCGGCGTGTAGTACATTTGTGACGGCACAGTGCGGATGACGACCAACGTTTTAGCGCCCTGCCTTGCCGCCTCTTTAACCGGAATCGCATCACTGATCCCGCCATCCAGGTAGTTAATGCCTTCCAGCGACACTCCGCTACGATAAAAACCAGGTATCGCACTGGAGGCGCGAATCACATCCAGCCAGTTTTGTTTGGTTGGTAAAAAGTAATTAGGCGCGTAGTCATCCTGACGACAGGCGCACATATAAAACGATTTGCCGCTGTCAAACAACCGCGCGGCGGTATCCATTTGCAACGGCATCTGGCTTGCGGTGGCCTCCACCAGCCAGTCGAGATCGATAAGATTTCCTCCACGGACAAAGCGCAATGGATCGAAAAATTCGCGTTTTGTGGTATAGCGCATGATGACTTTGCGCGCGTAACCGGGCTGATTGCAGATAAACGCCGAGAGGTTCTGCGCCCCGGCAGATGTGCCGAGATAAAGATCGAAAGGATTAAACTGCGCGCGCATAAACTCATCCAGCACGCCAGCCGTGAAAATTCCACGCTGTCCGCCGCCTTCGCACACCAGAGCTATTCGTCCAGGCTGGAACGGCCTTAGCGACAACGGCGCAATATTACCAAGCGTTACAGGTATTCGCTGCCCCACCTCTGCCTTCCTGTTTTTGTTGTGAAAGAATGACAAAGTAACGCAATTTATTATTCGCTAAAACCGCAAAAGCCAGTCCGCTGGACTGGCTTTGGATAAAATTTTCTTAATGGTCTGAAATCTAGGGTCGTTTTCGGCCCATGAACAAACTCACCAGGAACAGAATAATCCCGACGACAAAGACAATTTTAGCTGCGCCTGCAGCGGTACCGGCCAGACCACCAAACCCAAGTGCGGCGGCGATTAACGCGATAACCAGAAATATGATGCCCCAACGAAACATAAGCGTCTCCTTTACCATAGTTAATGTCACCGCTTGATATGAGCGTGAAAATCACTCAATGCGATATTTTTAGTGTGGTGCACATCGCGCCTCCCGACAAAGTTCGGGAGGACGAATTACGACGAATTACTTAGTTTTCAGATCATTTTTAACGCTTTTCACACCATCTACCGCTTTGGCGATACTTTCAGCACGGTCGCTCTGTGCCTGGGAATCTACGGTACCGGAGAGCTGAACCACGCCGTCGGTGGTTTCAACTTTCACATGACGAGAAGGGACGATATCGTCCGCCAGCAGTTTGGCTTTGATTTCACTGGTGGTGGCGGTGTCACCCGCGTAGCCCTTCACAGAGCCTTTTTTAGCGTCGCGAACGTGCAGTTTGTCGCTGACAGAGGTCACCCCTTCAACGCCTTTCGCCACTTTCACTGCCTCTTCGGCCTGAGCCTGGCTTTCAACGAAACCGCTCAGGGTCACAACTTTTTGATCGGTTTTGACAGAGATATCGGTGCTCTTGATGTTGTCATGATCCACCAGGGCCGCCTTCACTTTCGCGGTGATGGCGCTGTCATCCATGAAATTACCGACTTTATTCATAGAGCTATCGACTTTTTGCCCTGCGCTTTCATTGGTAGTCTGTGCGTTGTTTTCCGCGTAGGCAGAGCCGGTCGCGACGGCAGAGGTCAACATTACAGCCAGCAGAGTTTTCGAAATCTTCAGTCTTGTCATAGTCATCGATTTATTCCTGTATGTTTGCTCGTAATTTGAGCCTGGCAACACGAGGTTGCATTGCTGAATAGGGAGAGACTTCACCCTCTACAGAAGTCAATGGTCGCCATCACAAAAGCGATGGGTGATGAATAACGACCATTACAGCCTCTGAATCAGTTATTAATATCGGTAGAATGACAATCGACGGCTTTAGATACTGATATCTACGCATTGAACGGTATTTAACGCCGTCAGAAATGTCATTACTTTGTTAAATATAGATCACAATTTTGAAACCGCTCGGGATATCAGCGAAAACATAAGCAAAAGTGAATGTTTTAAGAACATTCCGTAAGCGGCTAATAAGGAAGGGAAATTGACAGGGCGCAGCGGCTACCGCGCCCTGGAGGCAAGAATTAATGCTCGCGGGTCTGGTGGAACTGAACGTCCGGATAACGTTCCTGCGCCAGGCGCAGGTTGACCATGCTGGTAGCGATGTAAGCGAGGTTATCGCCGCCATCAAGCGCCAGTTGGCTTTCGTTCTTACGCTTGAACTCTTCGAATTTCTTCGCGTCCGCACATTCTACCCAGCGGGCAGTGGCAACGTTGACTGATTCATATACTGCTTCAACGTTGTATTCGCTCTTCAGGCGCGATACCACCACATCAAACTGCAGCACACCAACTGCACCAACGATCAAATCGTTGTTGGAGATCGGACGGAACACCTGCACCGCGCCCTCTTCGGAAAGCTGTACCAGCCCTTTGAGCAGCTGTTTTTGCTTCAGCGGATCTTTCAGGCGGATACGACGGAACAGTTCTGGTGCGAAGTTCGGAATACCGGTGAACTTCATCATCTCACCCTGGGTAAAGGTGTCGCCGATCTGAATAGTGCCGTGGTTGTGCAGGCCGAGGATATCGCCCGGATACGCTTCTTCAACGTGCGAACGGTCACCCGCCATAAAGGTCAGCGCGTCGGAGATAACCACATCTTTCGCAGTACGCACCTGGCGCAGCTTCATGCCTTTTTCATATTTACCGGATACTACGCGCATAAACGCCACGCGGTCGCGATGTTTCGGGTCCATGTTGGCCTGAATTTTAAATACGAAGCCGGTAAATTTGTCTTCGCTCGCCTCTACGGTACGGGTATCAGTCTGACGCGGCATCGGCGCAGGGGCCCACTCCACCAGGCCATCCAGCATATGATCAACGCCGAAGTTACCCAGCGCAGTACCGAAGAATACCGGAGTGATTTCGCCCGCAAGGAACAGTTCTTTGTCGAACTCGTTAGACGCGCCTTTCACCAGTTCCAGTTCGTCACGTAGCTGCTGTGCCAGATCTTCACCAACCGCAGCGTCGAGATCCGGGTTATTCAGCCCTTTAACAATACGGACTTCCTGAATCGTGTGGCCTTTACCGCTCTGATAGAGATAGGTTTCGTCTTTATAAAGGTGGTAAACGCCTTTAAACAGCTTGCCGCAGCCAATCGGCCAGGTGATCGGTGCGCAGCCGATTTTCAGCTCGTTCTCAACTTCATCGAGCAGTTCCATCGGGTCGCGGATATCACGGTCAAGTTTGTTCATAAAGGTGAGGATCGGCGTGTCGCGCAGACGGGTAACTTCCATCAGCTTACGGGTACGATCTTCAACACCTTTTGCAGCGTCGATAACCATCAGGCAGCAGTCCACCGCCGTCAGGGTACGATAGGTATCTTCCGAGAAGTCTTCGTGCCCCGGGGTGTCGAGCAGGTTAACCAGGCAATCGTGATACGGAAACTGCATCACAGACGTAGTAATGGAGATCCCACGCTGCTTTTCCATCTCCATCCAGTCCGACTTAGCGTGCTGGTTGGAACCACGGCCTTTTACTGTACCGGCGGTCTGAATGGCCTGTCCGAACAGCAGCACCTTCTCGGTGATGGTAGTCTTACCGGCATCCGGGTGAGAAATAATGGCAAAAGTGCGGCGCTTCGCCACCTCTTGCAAATAAGGAGACAACGTCATAATTCTTTCTTCTTGAGTAAGCGGCATCGCGCCGCGCTTGTTGAAAACGAAAAATTGCGGCTATTTTACCCATCAACGGGGGGGAGGCAATCAGTGTTTACACAGGAGCTGCTCCAGTTCGTGCAACGAAGAAACGGTCCAGGTGGGCGCGATGCCTTCTGGTTGCTCGCGATGGTGCGCATTCAGCCAGCAGGTCGCAAGCCCGGCGTTGATGCCACCGAGAATATCGGACTCGGCAGTGTCGCCAACCATCAGCACGCGTGAACGGTCAGGATTGCCCGCCTGTTCCAGCGCATAATCGAAAATTTTCTTATTCGGTTTGGCAACGCCAACTTCTTCGGAAATCACCAGCAAATCGAAGTAATCACGCAGGCCCGTGCGTTCCAGACGCACTTGCTGCAAGGCGCTAAAGCCGTTGGTGATGATGCCGATTTTGGCGTTGCCACGAATGGCGTTAAGCAGAGAAACCGCGCCCGGCAGCGGCGTGCAGATTTCCGCCATCGCATTAATAAAGGCATCGTTAAGCAAGCCTGCTTCAACTTTCAGCCGTTCGGCCCAGCTCTCAAAACGCCCGTGCTGAAGCTGTAATGAAGTGATCGCGCCGTTTTGATAATCCACCCACAGTGGCTTGTTAACGGCCTGATAGTCCTGAAAATCTTCAGCGGTAAAGGTGACGCTGTAATCAAGAAACATCCGCTGCAGGCCGGTGAATGAGTCAAAGGTAAACAGCGTTTCATCGGCATCAAAGAAAATCCAGTCCCACTTCATTATTCCACCTTGTCTTACATACTGATTGGCAACGCCATGATGATGGCGTCTTCGCGACCGTCCGTGGTGGGGTAGTAATTGCGGCGAATCGTCGCCTCGTTAAAGCCTAAACTTTCGTACAGGGCAATGGCGGCAGCGTTTGAAGCACGGACTTCCAGCCATAGTGTCGCCACGCCGCGTTTTTCCAGTTCGTCGATCAGATGTTCCAGCAGCGCCCTTCCCAATCCCTGACGCTGATAGTCAGGATCGACCGCAATATTGAACAATGTAGCTTCATCCAGCACCACTTGCGTAATCGCAAACGCCGCCATTTTGCCGTTTTGCGTTAACTGAAAGTTGAGATAACGCTCGCCCTGGTTGCTGGCAAAGGTTTTTTCACTCCACGGAAAGGCGTGGGCGCGTTGTTCAATGTGGTAAGCCGCCGGTAAATCAGTCGTTTCGAGGGAAGAAATCGTGTTCATATGTGCAAATTTGTTGCCATAACGCGGCGCGTGCCGTTGGGTTTGCCCGTAAATCGGTGAGCGCCGGTGATGCCACCTGAGCGCCTTCCAGTGATAGCGGTTCGTCAGTACCCAACCGCCAGCTGTTGCAGCGACTGCCTTGCGGCAGCATCGCGATTTTTTCTGGCGTCAGTTGCAGCACCTGGTCGGGGCTGACGGTTAATGCGCGCAGAACATCGCTCACTAAAGGATCAGTCAGGGCGGGAAGATCGTTTGCCACCATCACCAGACGGACGTGTGCCGGGATCGCAATGGCAATCTCCCCCTGCAACGCGCCAGGGCGACGCAGCGACCACTGGGTAATGCCCAGTTGCTGTAACTGCCAGTCTCGTCGGGATGTCATAGCGAATCGCTCCTGTTGTCAGGGGCGCAAATATAGCAAATTCGTCGATACCGCGCCAACATATGGCTATAATCGCCGCCAGTATCAATTGAGGAGCATTCCATGTCTGCATTTACCCCGGCAAGTGAAGTCTTGCTGCGTCACAGTGATGATTTCGAACAAAGCCGTATTCTGTTTGCCGGAGACTTACAGGATGACCTGCCCGCGCGTTTAGATACCGCGGCCAGCCGTGCTCATACCCAGCAATTCCACCACTGGCAGGTATTAAGCCGCCAGATGGGGGATAACGCCCGTTTCAGTCTGGTCGCCACGGCGGATGACGTCGCAGATTGCGATACGCTGATTTACTACTGGCCGAAGAACAAACCGGAAGCCCAGTTCCAGTTGATGAATTTACTTTCTCTGCTGCCGGTGGGGACGGATATTTTTGTCGTTGGCGAGAACCGCAGCGGCGTGCGCAGCGCCGAGCAGATGCTGGCAGATTATGCGCCGTTGAATAAAGTCGACAGCGCTCGTCGCTGTGGCCTCTATTTTGGTCGTCTGGAAAAACAGCCGGTATTTGATGCCGATAAATTCTGGGGCGAATACAGCGTCGATGGCCTGACGGTCAAAACGCTGCCTGGCGTGTTTAGCCGCGACGGTCTGGATGTCGGTAGCCAGTTGCTGCTCTCGACGTTAACTCCGCACACGAAAGGTAAAGTGCTGGATGTCGGCTGTGGCGCGGGGGTGCTTTCAGTTGCCTTTGCGCGCCATTCGCCGAAAATTCGTCTCACCTTGTGCGATGTCTCTGCGCCAGCGGTAGAAGCCAGCCGCGCAACACTTGCGGCCAACTGTGTTGAAGGTGAAGTCTTTGCCAGCAACGTCTTTTCCGAGGTGAAAGGTCGTTTTGATATGATCATCTCCAACCCGCCGTTCCACGATGGGATGCAAACCAGCCTGGATGCGGCGCAAACGCTGATTCGCGGCGCGGTGCGTCATCTTAATAGCGGCGGCGAGCTGCGAATTGTAGCGAACGCCTTCCTGCCTTACCCGGACGTGCTGGATGAGACATTTGGCTTCCATGAAGTTATCGCGCAAACCGGGCGCTTCAAGGTGTATCGCGCCATTATGACCCGCCAGGCGAAGAAAGGTTAAGTATCCCGCCGAATACTGTGTCGGATGCGGCGTAAACGCCTTATCCGACCTACAAAACCTGCACGTTAGCCCTTCGTAGGCCAGATAAGACGCGCCCGCGTCGCATCTGGCATCTGCACCCAAATACCGTGTCGGATGCGGCGTGAACGCCTTATCCGACCTACAAAACCTGCACGCTAGTTTCCTGATGGACATTTTTCCAGCAATTACACCTCCGGCGATAATTAACTATTGACGAAAAGCTGAAAACCACTAGAATGCGCCTCCGTGGTAGCAATTCTTTTTAAGAATTGATGGTATGCGAAGGTGGCGGAATTGGTAGACGCGCTAGCTTCAGGTGTTAGTGTCCTTACGGACGTGGGGGTTCAAGTCCCCCCCCTCGCACCAAAAACCACGTTGATATTGCTCGCACTGGGCGAAGGTGGCGGAATTGGTAGACGCGCTAGCTTCAGGTGTTAGTGTCCTTACGGACGTGGGGGTTCAAGTCCCCCCCCTCGCACCAATTATCTTTACTTCCTTTCTTGTTTCTTCCTTGATTTTTCATCCCTGATTCAAATTCATTATCATCAGCATGATGGCAGCAATAAGCGCCAGGCACGATGGTAGCAAAACGTAATGCCGTAACTGTTTGTGATACAGCATCACCGACGTCAATACTAATCCCATCAGAATGACAATCCGCCACTGATCCGGTGATAAATCCGCATACATCAGCCCTGCAATCAGCAATCCTGGCAGCAACACTCCCCAGCCACTGCCCAGCGTACGTTGCAACATGGTTTCATCTCTTTCATTGATAATGATAACCAATATCATATGATAATTTTTATCATTTGCAAGCCAGAGAAATCCCTTGCTATCGGGTAAACCTATCGCTAGGATTAGCAATCATTATCATTTAGATTACTATCCCGATTATGGCCTATCGTTCCGCACCGCTCTATGAAGATGTTATCTGGCGAACGCATCTCCAGCCACAGGATGCTGGGCTTGCACAAGCCGTACGTGCGACGATCGCCGAACATCGTGAACATTTGCTGGAGTTTATCCGCCTGGATGAACCCGCTCCGCTTAACGCCATGACGCTGGCGCAATGGTCATCACCGAATGCGCTAAGTTCTCTACTCGCGGTCTATTCCGATCATATCTATCGCAACCAACCAACGATGATCCGCGAGAACAAACCGCTGATCTCACTATGGGCACAATGGTATATCGGCCTGATGGTGCCACCATTAATGCTGGCGCTACTGACGCAGGAAAAGGCATTAGATGTGTCGCCGGAACATTTCCATGCTGAGTTTCACGAAACCGGCCGTGCCGCCTGTTTCTGGGTCGATGTGTGTGAAGATAAAAACGCAACACCACATTCGCCGCAGCAGCGAATGGAAAGGTTAATCAGCCAGGCGCTGGTTCCGGTTGTGCAGGCACTAGAAGCGACCGGAGAGATCAACGGCAAACTTATCTGGAGTAATACCGGTTATTTGATCAACTGGTATCTTACTGAGATGAAGCAACTGCTCGGCGAGGCGACGGTTGAATCGCTGCGCCATGCCCTCTTTTTTGAGAAAACGCTCACGAACGGTGAAGATAATCCACTCTGGCGTACCGTGGTACTGCGCGATGGCCTGCTGGTGCGCCGCACTTGCTGCCAGCGTTATCGCTTACCGGATGTGCAGCAATGTGGCGATTGTACGCTGAAATGAAAGCACTGCCGGGGAAGTAAACCCGGCATAATGCGGATTAATAGGGATGCAACACATTACTTGCTTCGCAATGCCGCATACATAACAGAATATCTGCGGCCTCCAACAACCCTGCATCAGAACTGACGCCCAGTTTCGACATCACATTAAATTTATGTGCACGGATCGTTTTGATATTGCGTTTAAGCTGCTCGGCAATTTGTGTCATTGAGTAGCCACGCGACATAAAGCGCAATATTTCTCTCTCCGTCGGGCTTAACGTCCGGCTTTGGTTAATGTACCACTGATTGTTCAGTCGGTCGGTCGCCTGACGTACACCATTTAATGACAAAAAGAGTTCCTGATGAAAAATCTCCAGCGTTGACGCTTTACTTAATACACCGTCCAGCGGTGATGGCGACAATGAACCAATCAGCCGAGCTTCAATATCATCATCCGCAATAACTAAACGCCGGGTACGCGGAAACTTAATCGCCAGTTCAGTCAGGCAAGATAATCCCTCTCTGCGCTCACTTCTCATGGCAGAAAAAGAAAAAATGACCGCCGCAAATGAGATCCGCGACATGGCATCCTGAAATGACTCCTGACTGGTATAGGTATGGAGCTTATAAGGGTTACCCGCAAACTTTCTGAATAAACTCTCAATACCGATACTGCTCATGACGCATTTTTCTATGAGTGCGACATTTCTCTTCTTAATTCGGCTGTGTTCCATTCTGCGGCATCTCCATAAACAGAAGGCAAGTTAAGTTCTCTTGCACCCTGCGCGCTATTTATCCATGCATACATTTCAGCGTTGCTGTGAATTGCCAGTCGACGCATCGCACTGTTTTTTTGGGCGCTGATAGTTTTATTACTTTTCTTAAGCAATGAAGCTATCTGGTTGATGCCCCATCCTTTACCTAATAGCCGCAGTACCTTGCGCTCTGAAAGAGTGAGAATGACGGAGCGATAGCTAAAATCATGAGTTTCATTCATTGCCGGAGAGGTCAGCATGGCGCTGATACGCTCTGCGTGCGTATTGCCGGAACGTACGGTCTTGACCAGATTCTCAATGGGTTCAACATCAGACAATAACGTCGCCGTAGGGCACATGAGCAATTCTACTGCCTGGGAATACCAGGAGCGTGACACCATGAAAACCCAGTGAATTTCCCGATATTGTGAGATTAAAGAATAATAATGTTCACAAACAGAACGTGGATCTTCACTTTCACCGGCTAAATCAGCAATGACTAATCCGGAACGACGTAATTGTAATAAGGTAAGGTCCTCCGCAGAGGCGCTGGATATTATTTCATATTCAGGGAAGTGAGTCCTCATGACCTCTTTTAGCCCTGCTTGCATAACAGGTATTTTACTGATAACAATTCCATTTTTGCAGCATCCTGGCAACATATTTCCTCCACATCCACTGTCTAAAAATTATGATGGTTTATTCAGGATATTCATTCCTTAAATGTTTCCAGCAAATTAATAGATTAAGCGAATAAATTATCCTTAGCATTCACTTTCATATCAGCATACTCCTGCTGCACAACAACTCCACTGCATGTGTCAGAAGGTTAGCATCAAATGATAACCTGGTGAAATAGCCTGGAGACATTTAAAATATCTACATTAAGTTGTTAGGAATACTTAATGAAAAACAGAAATCACATTCATTTAATTTATAATTAAATGATATCCCTTCCCGCAGAATGAAAAATCACACAACCAATATTTATTCAATGAAATCTGATAGTTTTAACTTGTTAACATTAAAAAACGTGCCCGGTTATCTATTATCCTGATTCGTAAAGGCCAAACAATAAATTCATTATGATGATAATATTCATGTGATAGTTTGTTTGCGGCGAGAGATAATTCGTTTTTTATCACCGAGCTTCTCCCGATAACCAGGATTAATCAGCGCAATTTTGATCTTAACCTACCGCAAAACAACCGTGCTTCATGATACAAATGGATTCTCATTATCTGAACAATACGCAGCACGTCTATGACAAAGGGCGAGTTATGCAAACTGAGCAACAGCGAGCCGTAACACGGCTTTGTATCCAGTGTGGATTATTTCTTTTGCAACATGGTGCGGAAAGCGCGTTGGTTGATGAGCTTTCCTCACGACTGGGTCGGGCGCTGGGAATGGACAGCGTCGAAAGTTCTATCTCTTCGAACGCCATAGTGCTGACAACTATTAAAGATGGGCAATGCCTGACATCGACACGTAAAAATCACGATCGCGGCATTAATATGCATGTGGTGACTGAAGTCCAGCACATTGTGATTCTTGCGGAGCATCATCTGCTGGATTACAAAGGCGTAGAGAAACGATTTAGCCAAATTCAGCCATTACGTTACCCAAGATGGCTGGTAGCCTTAATGGTTGGCCTTTCTTGCGCCTGTTTCTGTAAACTCAATAACGGTGGCTGGGATGGTGCCGTCATCACCTTCTTTGCCAGTATGACCGCGATGTATATCCGCCAGCTGCTGGCACAACGTCATCTTCATCCACAGATCAACTTTTGCCTTACCGCTTTCGCCGCCACCACCATTTCCGGATTGCTTTTGCAACTCCCCACTTTCAGCAATACCCCCACCATTGCGATGGCCGCCAGCGTTCTGCTGCTGGTGCCGGGCTTTCCGTTGATTAATGCCGTCGCCGATATGTTTAAAGGCCACATCAATACCGGACTGGCACGCTGGGCGATCGCCAGTCTGCTGACACTGGCTACCTGCGTCGGCGTAGTGATGGCACTGACGATTTGGGGGCTACGCGGATGGGTGTGATCGAATTTCTGTTAGCGTTGGCGCAGGATATGATCCTCGCCGCCATTCCTGCGGTCGGCTTTGCGATGGTGTTCAACGTTCCCGTGCGGGCGTTACGCTGGTGTGCGCTGCTTGGCTCGATTGGTCATGGTTCCCGAATGATCTTGATGACCAGCGGGTTGAATATTGAGTGGTCAACCTTTATGGCTTCTATGCTGGTCGGTACCATTGGTATTCAATGGTCGCGCTGGTATCTGGCGCATCCGAAAGTGTTTACCGTGGCGGCCGTTATCCCTATGTTCCCGGGCATATCGGCTTATACCGCAATGATTTCGGCGGTAAAAATCAGCCAGTTAGGTTACAGCGAACCGTTGATGATTACCCTGTTAACCAACTTTCTTACAGCTTCATCGATTGTTGGTGCATTATCCATCGGTCTTTCCATTCCTGGATTATGGTTGTACCGCAAGCGCCCTCGCGTATAAAATTGCCTCGCTTAAAGCACACGGATGAGAGACAGCCTCCTCTCCTCCGTGTGTTACTATAAAAGTTATCTCCCTTCTCGTTCATCGTTCCATATTTGAGAAACAGTATGTCTTCCAGAGTTTTGACCCCGGACGTCGTTGGTATTGACGCCCTGGTACACGATCACCAAACCGTTCTGGCAAAAGCTGAAGGCGGTGTGGTTGCCGTATTTGCTAACAATGCCCCGGCGTTTTATGCCGTCACGCCTGCACGCCTGGCTGAACTGCTGGCGCTGGAAGAAAAGCTGGCGCGTCCGGGAAGCGATGTCGCTCTGGACGATCAACTCTATCAGGAACCGCAAGCTGCTCCCGTTGCTGTACCCATGGGGAAATTCGCCATGTATCCGGACTGGCAACCCGATGCCGACTTTATCCGCCTGGCGGCGCTATGGGGCGTGGCACTAAGAGAGCCGGTGACCACCGAAGAACTGACCTCATTCATTGCCTACTGGCAGGCGGAAGGTAAAGTCTTTCACCATGTACAGTGGCAACAAAAACTGGCGCGCAGCCTGCAAATCGGTCGTGCCAGCAACGGCGGACTGCCGAAACGAGATGTGAATACGGTCAGTGAACCTGACAGCCAAATTCCACCAGGATTCAGAGGGTAACGATGAAAAACGTTGGCGACCTGATGCAACGCCTGCAAAAAATGATGCCTGCCCATATCAAACCTGCATTCAAAACGGGTGAAGAACTACTGGCCTGGCAGAAAGAACAAGGAGCGATCCGCTCCGCCGCTCTCGAACGTGAAAATCGGGCGATGAAAATGCAGCGCACCTTTAACCGCTCCGGTATTCGTCCACTGCATCAGAACTGCTCCTTTGAGAACTATCGCGTTGAGTGTGAAGGGCAGATGAATGCGTTAAGCAAAGCGCGCCAGTACGTCGAAGAGTTTGACGGCAACATCGCCAGCTTCATCTTTTCTGGTAAGCCAGGAACCGGCAAAAACCATCTGGCGGCGGCAATCTGCAACGAGCTGCTGCTACGCGGTAAATCCGTATTGATCATCACCGTGGCCGATATTATGTCGGCGATGAAAGATACCTTCAGGAATAGCGGTACCAGTGAAGAACAACTGCTTAACGATCTGAGCAACGTTGATCTGCTGGTGATCGATGAGATCGGCGTGCAGACCGAATCGAAATACGAAAAAGTGATCATCAACCAGATCGTCGATCGCCGCTCTTCTTCCAAACGCCCAACCGGGATGCTGACCAACAGTAATATGGAAGAGATGACCAAGTTGCTGGGCGAACGCGTGATGGACCGTATGCGCCTGGGTAACAGTTTGTGGGTGATCTTCAACTGGGATAGCTACCGTAGCCGGGTAACAGGTAAAGAGTATTAATCCCCGTTTCTGGCGGTATACTGCGACACAATTCCACCTTGAGTAATGATGATGAAAACTGTTAAACATCTTCTGTGCTGTGCCATTGCCGCCAGCGCATTAATTTCCACCGGGGTGCATGCTGCGTCCTGGAAAGATGCGCTCTCCAGCGCCGCCAGCGAACTTGGCAACCAAAACAGCACGACACAGGAAGGCGGTTGGTCGCTCGCGTCATTAACTAACTTGCTTAGCAGCGGGAACCAGGCCTTAAGCGCAGATAACATGAACAACGCCGCAGGCATTCTGCAATACTGCGCGAAGCAAAAGCTGGCGTCGGTAACCGATGCCGAAAACATCAAGAACCAGGTGCTGGAAAAGCTGGGCCTGAACAGTGAAGAGCAAAAAGAAGACACCAACTATCTGGATGGCATTCAGGGTTTGCTGAAAACCAAAGATGGTCAGCAACTCAATCTGGATAACATCGGAACGACTCCGCTGGCAGAAAAGGTGAAAACCAAAGCCTGCGATCTGGTGTTAAAGCAGGGGCTGAACTTCATTTCCTGAACCGCGAAACGCCGCGTTTTAGCTGTTACCCGGCTGACGCGGCTCTCTCCTGCCCTTTTCCCTGCTCCTGGACGGTTTTCCCCCTGTTACACGGGAAGCGACCGCGATCAAAAAAGTCTGTTTATAAACTAATTCCTAACAACATCGCATTTTTTTGACACTAGAATTGCAGCAATATGGCGACGCCATTACATTGTGCTTCTCAAAAAGCTTAAACGTTGGCTAAACGGCCCGGTTTAGTGAGGATCGCCCGTTGTCAGAACTACTCTCTTTCGCCCTTTTTCTCGCCTCTGTGCTGATTTACGCATGGAAAGCGGGACGTAACACCTGGTGGTTTGCAGCCACATTAACGGTGCTGGGGCTATTTGTCGTTTTAAATATCACCCTGTTTGCCAGCGACTATTTTACTGGCGATGGTATTAACGACGCGGTTCTCTATACCTTAACCAACAGCCTGACCGGTGCTGGCGTCAGCAAATACATCCTGCCGGGTATCGGCATTGTGCTGGGGCTGACAGCGGTGTTCGGTGCGCTGGGCTGGATCCTGCGCCGTCGTCGCCATCATCCGCACCATTTTGGTTACAGCCTGCTGGCGCTCTTACTGGCGCTGGGTTCGGTGGACGCCAGCCCAGCATTTCGTCAGATAACGGAACTGGTGAAATCCCAGTCACGCGATGGCGACCCGGACTTTGCGGCTTATTATAAAGAGCCGTCGAAAACTATCCCTGACCCGAAACTCAACCTGGTTTATATCTACGGCGAAAGTCTCGAGCGGACCTATTTTGATAACGAAGCTTTCCCGGATCTCACGCCTGAACTGGGCGCGTTGAAAAATGAAGGCCTGGATTTCAGCCACACGCAGCAGCTGCCAGGAACGGATTACACGATTGCGGGCATGGTGGCTTCTCAGTGCGGCATACCGCTGTTTGCCCCCTTTGAAGGCAACGCCTCCGCCTCTGTCTCCAGCTTCTTCCCGCAGAACATCTGTCTGGGCGATATCCTGAAAAACTCGGGTTATCAGAACTATTTCGTGCAGGGCGCGAATCTGCGTTTTGCCGGTAAAGATGTGTTCCTGAAGTCGCATGGCTTCGACCACTTATACGGCTCAGAAGAGCTGAAAAGCGTGGTGGCCGACCCGCACTATCGCAACGACTGGGGATTCTACGACGATACCGTTCTCGATGAAGCGTGGAAAAAGTTTGAAGAGCTTTCCCGCTCAGGTCAGCGATTCTCACTGTTTACCCTGACAGTCGATACCCATCACCCGGATGGTTTTATCTCGCGTACCTGTAACCGCAAAAAATATGATTTTGACGGTAAGCCGAACCAGTCATTCAGCGCGGTAAGTTGCAGCCAGGAGAATATCGCGGCGTTTATCAACAAAATCAAAGCGTCACCGTGGTTTAAAGATACCGTCATCGTCGTCTCTTCTGACCATTTAGCGATGAACAACACGGCGTGGAAATACCTTAATAAGCAGGATCGCAATAACCTGTTTTTTGTCATTCGTGGCGACAAGCCGCAGCAAGAGACGCTGGCAGTGAAGCGTAACACGATGGATAACGGCGCGACGGTGCTGGACATTCTCGGTGGCGATAACTATCTCGGACTTGGTCGTAGCAGTTTATCCGGGCAGTCGATGTCGGAAATCTTCCTCAATATCAAAGAGAAAACATTGGCGTGGAAGCCGGATATCATCCGCCTGTGGAAATTCCCTAAAGAGATGAAAGAGTTCACTATCGACCAGCAGAAAAACATGATTGCCTTCTCGGGTAGCCATTTCCGTTTGCCGCTGCTGTTGCGGGTTTCAGACAAGCGCGTAGAACCGCTGCCGGAAAGTGAATACTCAGCACCGCTGCGTTTCCAGCTGGCCGATTTCGCTCCACGCGACAATTTCGTCTGGGTTGACCGTTGCTACAAGATGGCACAACTTTGGGCTCCGGAACTGGCACTCTCCACCGACTGGTGTGTCTCGCAGGGGCAGCTTGGCGGTCAGCAAATTGTCCAGCATGTTGATAAAACAATGTGGAAGGGCAAAACGGCATTTAAAGATACGGTCATCGACATGGCGCGTTACAAAAGCAATGTCGATACGCTGAAAATTGTTGATAACGATATTCGCTACAAAGCCGACAGTTTCATCTTCAACGTCGCCGGTGCGCCAGAAGAGGTGAAACAGTTTAGCGGGATTTCCCGTCCGGAGTCGTGGGGCCGCTGGTCCAACGCTCAGCTGGGCGATGAAGTAAAAATCGAGTACAAGCATCCGCTGCCGAAGAAATTTGACCTGGTGATTACCGCCAAAGCATACGGCAATAACGCCAGCCGTCCTATTCCGGTACGCGTAGGCAATGAAGAACAAACTCTTGTGCTGGGCAATGAAGTAACCACCACCACACTGCATTTCGATAACCCAACCGATGCCGACACACTGGTAATTGTGCCGCCGGAACCTGTCTCAACCAACGAAGGGAATATCCTCGGACACTCGCCGCGTAAGCTCGGGATCGGCATGGTGGAAATTAAAGTTGTGGAACGTGAAGGGTAATTCCTGACTGATGTGTAGGTCGCATAAGGTGCGACCTACACACCTTCTCCGGCCTACAAAACATCATTGAGAAACAGAAAAAAACAGCGCCCAACACTTCCCCGGACGCTGCATGGCAACTTTAATAATCTCGCCTTATCAGAAAGTAATTACACCCTTAATCAACTCACGATTGTTAATCACATCGCGCTCGTAGGTTTCTGCCAGCGTGGCGAACGGATAGCGATGGGTTAACATCATGTCGGCAGTGATTTTCCCTTCTGCCATCAGTCGACCGACTTTAGCGAAATCTTCCGGCGTGGCGTTGCGGCTGCCCATCATCGTCGTTTCTTTTTTATGGAATTCCGGATCGGAAAACTGCAACTCACCTTTAAACAGGCCGACAAATACCACCGTGCCGCCGTGACGAATCAGATTCACGGTGTTATTCATCGCATGTTGATTACCTGTCGCGTCGATCACTTTCTGCGCCAGCGAACCACCAAACTGCGCCCGTAGCTGCGCGTCAAAATCTTCGGCTGACGGGTCCAGTACAGGTAATTCCAGACGCGTTGCCACATGTTCACGGCGCGCTGGACTGGTATCCGCCACCACCACCTGTGCGCCATCGGCTTTAGCGATTGCCGCCGCGCCCAGACCGATTGGCCCCGCCCCGACCACCAGCACCTGCTCGCCGGGAGCAATGGCTGCGCGACGCACCGCATGAGCGCTAATAGCGAAAGGTTCAATCAATGCTGCCGCCTGCGGGTCAATACCGTCTGCGGGCAAAATGTTCGCCACCGGCACGCTCAAATACTCACTAAAACCGCCATCCTGATGCACGCCAATGACTGAAATTTTTTCACAGCAATTGGTACGCCCGCTTTTACACGCCGGGCATTGCTGACAGGCAACATAAGGGATCACAGCAACTTGCTGACCATTTTTAAGATCAGCAATATTTTTACCCAGCCCAACAATCTCCCCACATATTTCATGGCCTAAAACACGTGGATAACTAAAAAATGGTTGATTTCCACCCCAGGCATGAATATCGGTACCGCAAATCCCGACAGACTTAATTTTTATTAATGCTTCATTGTCACCCGGAATAGGTATCTCGCGTTGTTTCCAGACTAATTCTTTCGGCTGCTGGCAAATTAAAACATTCATCGTAGACATGATTCGGCTCTCCATTTTTTGTTGCCTTAGATATCAATGAAAATGAAAAATGGCAGCGGAACGGAAAATCTGTTTTGTGAAAACACACGCATAAAAATGTTTTAAATCGGGTTTTAATGGACTCACAAGGAGGAAAATATGAGTCGTTCACAAAATTTACGCCACAATGTGATTAACCAGGTCATTGATGATATGGCGCGGGGTCATATCCCTTCCCCACTTCCATCGCAAAGTGCGCTGGCGGAAATGTACAACATCAGCCGCACAACAGTGCGTCATATTCTCAGCCACTTACGCGAATGCGGCGTCTTAACGCAGGTTGGAAACGACTATGTTATTGCGCGTAAACCTGACCATGATGACGGTTTCGCCTGTACTACCGCTTCAATGAGTGAACAAAACAAAGTGTTTGAGCAGGCTTTTTTCACGATGATAAACCAGCGTCAGTTACGCCCTGGGGAAACTTTTTCTGAACTGCAACTGGCTCGGGCCGCGGGTGTCAGCCCGGTGGTTGTAAGAGAATATCTTTTAAAATTCGGCCGTTATAATCTTATTCAAAGCGAAAAACGCGGCCAGTGGAGCATGAAGCAATTCGATCAATCCTACGCCGAGCAGCTGTTTGAGCTACGCGAAATGCTCGAAACACATTCACTTCAGCACTTTCTCAACCTGCCTGATCATGATCCCCGCTGGCTGCAGGCGAAAACCATGCTCGAACGTCATCGGCTACTGCGTGACAACATCGGCAATAGCTTTCGCATGTTCTCGCAACTTGACAGAGATTTTCACTCCTTACTGCTTTCAGCTGCCGACAATATCTTTTTTGATCAATCGCTTGAGATCATCTCAGTCATCTTTCATTTTCACTATCAATGGGACGAAAGCGATCTTAAACAGCGCAATATCATTGCCGTCGATGAGCATATGACCATTCTCAGCGCTCTGATTTGCCGCAGTGACCTTGATGCCACCCTTGCGCTCCGTAACCATTTGAATTCAGCTAAACAATCAATGATTCGATCCATTAATGAGAACACGCGTTATGCTCATTAAGTACGGATTAAAAACAGCAAACTATTAGCGGGTGCACGGTTTTATCAAAAGATAAATACCGGGAAATTCCCGCTTACCTATGCTCACAATCAGTCGACTAAAAATGTTTTTGTGAGCGGTAGTAAAGTCCTAAAACTTTAACCTGCCGTTAATGTCAACCTTGCGTAATGCACAATTACGTAAACAATTAAAATTATAAATACAGGAGTCCGGCGTGGAAAAAGAAAATATCACCCTCGATCCGCGTTCTTCATTTACTCCATCTTCGTCGGCAGATATTCCCGTGCCACCAGATGGATTAGTTCAACGCAGTACCCGAATTAAACGCATTCAAACCACCGCCATGTTGTTATTATTTTTTGCGGCGGTAATCAATTATCTCGACCGCAGTTCGCTGTCGGTAGCAAATTTAACGATTCGTGAAGAATTGGGATTAAGTGCCACCGAAATCAGCGCTTTGCTCTCCGTGTTTTCACTCGCTTACGGGATTGCGCAACTTCCTTGCGGCCCACTATTGGATCGTAAAGGCCCACGCCTGATGCTGGGACTGGGGATGTTCTTCTGGTCACTGTTCCAGGCAATGTCTGGCATGGTGCACAACTTTACGCAGTTCGTGTTGGTGCGTATCGGTATGGGGATTGGTGAAGCGCCGATGAACCCATGCGGTGTAAAAGTCATTAACGACTGGTTCAACATCAAAGAGCGCGGACGCCCGATGGGCTTCTTCAACGCAGCTTCTACCATTGGCGTTGCCGTAAGCCCACCGATTCTGGCGGCGATGATGCTGGTGATGGGCTGGCGCGGGATGTTTATTACCATTGGTGTACTGGGGATTTTTCTCGCCATCGGCTGGTATATGCTCTATCGCAACCGCGAGCACGTAGAACTGACTGCCGTTGAACAAGCTTATCTCAATGCAGGTAGCGTCAATGCCCGCCGAGATCCGCTCAGTTTTGCCGAATGGCGCAGCCTGTTCCGTAACCGTACAATGTGGGGAATGATGCTCGGATTCAGTGGCATCAACTACACTGCGTGGCTGTATCTGGCCTGGCTTCCTGGTTACCTGCAAACAGCCTATAACCTGGATTTAAAAAGCACAGGGTTGATGGCGGCTATCCCTTTCCTGTTTGGGGCTGCCGGGATGCTGGTCAACGGTTACGTTACTGACTGGCTGGTCAAAGGGGGAATGGCTCCGATTAAAAGCCGTAAGATCTGCATTATTGCCGGGATGTTCTGTTCTGCCGCCTTTACGCTGGTCGTACCGCAAGCGACAACATCCATGACAGCGGTTCTGCTGATTGGCATGGCACTGTTCTGTATTCACTTTGCCGGAACATCCTGCTGGGGCTTGATCCACGTCGCAGTTGCTTCTCGCATGACTGCGTCGGTGGGCAGTATCCAGAACTTTGCCAGCTTCATCTGCGCCTCTTTTGCGCCGATCATTACTGGTTTTATTGTTGATACCACCCACTCATTCCGTCTGGCACTAATCATCTGCGGTTGCGTCACCGCAGCGGGGGCACTGGCGTACATCTTCCTGGTTCGTCAGCCGATCAACGACCCACGTAAAGATTAATCTCCCTATGCCCGATAACATTTTGCTTATCGGGCATTTTTATGGCGATTAAAACGTTTCCCAGTTCTCCCCGCTATCTGCCACTGCCATTTTACGCGGCGTAGCTGGCGTCACGGTTTTTACCACAGCCGATGTTTCACGCTGCTGTTGCTGCTGTTGCTGAATCCGGAACACTGCCACAGCTTCGGTCAGGCGACTGGCCTGCTCTTCCAGCGCGGCGGCGGCGGCGGCAGATTCTTCCACCAGCGCGGCGTTCTGTTGAGTTACCCGGTCCATCTCAGCAACCGCTAAGCCAACCTGATCGATACCACGGCTCTGCTCATCAGAAGCAGAAGCAATTTCGCCCATAATGTCCGTCACGCGGGTCACGGCGCTGACAATCTCCGCCATTGTTTCCCCGGCGCTTTCGACCAGCGTAGAGCCAACATCCACTTTCCCCACCGAGTCTTCAATCAGGCTTTTAATTTCACGAGCCGCCTGAGCGCTACGCTGGGCCAGATTACGCACTTCTCCCGCAACCACCGCAAAACCGCGCCCTTGCTCACCCGCACGCGCTGCTTCAACCGCCGCGTTCAAAGCCAGAATATTGGTCTGGAAGGCAATGCCGTCAATTACGCTGATAATATCGGCGATTTTCTGCGAACTGGTGGAGATATCGCGCATAGTCTGCACCACGTTATCTACCACTTTGCCGCCCCGTTGCGCCGTTTCAGAAGCACTTAATGCCAGATGGCTGGCCTGGCGCGCATTTTCGGCGTTCTGCTTCACCGTTGCGGTCAGTTGCTCCATGCTGGCTGCCGTCTCTTCCAGCGAAGCGGCCTGTTGCTCGGTGCGCGAAGAGAGATCGTTATTGCCGGTGGCGATTTCGCTGGCACCGCTATAGATGGCATTGGCCCCGTTGCGCACATCACCGACGGTACGCATCAGCTCTCCCTGCATATGGCGCAAACTCTCTGCCAGTTGCCCCATCTCATTAGAGCCATCCACCTCAATCGGTTTCACCAGATCGCCGCCTGCAATATGACGAATGCTGTCAATCAGGCGATTCATTGGCGCTACCAGCGAGGCTTTAATACCGAACCAGACGGCGAAGATGACCGCCAGTACGACGATCATCACGCCCACCAGAATCCACATCGCCTGGCTGTAGGAGGCATTGTTATCGCTGACGGCGATATCATAGAGCCGATCGTTTTGCTCCATGTAAGCCACATACTGCTTCTCGAAACCGTCCTGATATCCCTGGGTCGGCTGATCAAAGAACTCGTTGATTTTGCCTGCACCTAATAGTTGGATCAGCTCCGCCAGCGCATTGTGATAAATATCGTAATTACGTTTGATCTCTGCCGCTGCGGCGGTGCTCTGACGCGGGTCACGCGGCAACGCTTCGTAATCCGCCCAGTTTTTTTCCGCCTGTTTCAGCGAAATACTGGCACTCTGCATCAGCTCAGCAACGGTTGAACCGCTACCAATATTATTCTGATCCATCATGTAGCGGATACCCGCGCGGTTGAGGGTGTTACGCGTCTGCAACAACGCGACCCAGCTGCCATTCAGCGTGGATTGCTGCTGGCGAATGGTTTGTAAAACAGTGAAATTTTCTTTGTCATTCTTTAAGGCATTAAAGAACAGACCGCCTGATGTCAGTTGTAAAAGGCCAAAAACAGCCAAAACCAGCAGTAAGCTGGTCACGATCTTGATACGTTTTAACATGGTTTCTCTTTCCTGTGGACCGATGCAAGATTTTCGGCCTGGAAAGCAAAAACTTTATGAAAAGGTGTAACCCGCCATCCATGGAAAAACCAGGCGCTGGTTATCAGATACTAAAAAGTTATTCATTATCGCCCGGGATGTCTTCTTGTCGGGAATTGCCCAGAGCAATAAATTCCTCTAACAGATGGGTTAACTGTTGCATTTTCTCGGCAGTAAACTGAGCTTCAATCTGCCGATAGGCTTCTTCAATCTGTGTCTGAGCGCGGTTATACAGCGCCTGCCCCTCTTTGGTTAGCGAGATATAGAGCTTCCGCTGATCATTGATCGGCTTTAATCGCAACACTAAACCGTCGCGTTCCATCCGCGTAAGGATCCCGGTCAGGCTTGGGCGCAAAATGCAGGCGCGATACGCCAGATCGTGAAAATCCATTGATGGGCTTTCCGCCAGAATACGCACGATGCGCCACTGTTGCTCAGTCAAATTATGCCGTTTAACGATTGGGCGAAAATAACTCATCGCCGCTTCTCGCGCCTGGAGCAACGCAATGGTTAGAGAGTCGTGCATTATCTTTCCCCTGAAAAATTCAAAATCATTAATATAGAAACAGTTAATCATCACGTTACCGGGACTGCGCTGCCCCTGCAATTCTTCATTTTATCAAAATTGAGCATGTTTTGTTAACTTGCTGATATTTAATATTTTATTATCTTTAAATGTAAATAGTTTGTTAATTAGATCACATTTACATCACTTACTTTTGCCAAACTACGCAATCGGGAATAAAAGTAATCATTAACATATTAATGATTAAAATGATCGAATCCGAGGAGTGGTAATGAAAGGCACTATCTTCGCCGTAGCGTTGAACCATCGCAGCCAACTTGATGCATGGCAGGAAGCGTTCCAGCAATCCCCCTACAAAGCCCCGCCTAAAACTGCGGTCTGGTTTATTAAACCGCGCAATACGGTGATTGGTTGCGGTGAACCGATTCCCTTTCCACAGGGTGAAAAGGTACTGAGCGGTGCGACTGTTGCGCTGATTGTGGGAAAAACGGCGACGAAAGTAGGTGAAGAAGATGCGGCAGAGTACATCGCCGGATATGCGCTGGCTAACGACGTCAGCCTGCCGGAAGAGAGCTTTTACCGCCCGGCAATCAAAGCAAAATGTCGTGATGGATTCTGCCCCATTGGCGAAACCGTGGCTCTCAGCAATGTCGATAATCTGACCATCTATACCGAGATCAACGGGCGTCCTGCCGATCACTGGAATACCGCCGATTTACAACGTAACGCCGCGCAGTTGCTGAGCGCCCTGAGCGAATTTGCCACGCTGAATCCAGGCGACGCCATTCTGCTCGGCACGCCACAGGCGCGCGTGGAAATACAGCCAGGCGATCGCGTTCGTGTTCTCGCAGAAGGTTTCCCGCCGCTGGAAAATCCGGTAGTGGACGAACGTGAAGTGACCACGCGCAAGAGCTTCCCAACGCAGCCACACCCGCACGGCACGCTGTTTGCCCTCGGCCTGAACTACGCCGACCACGCCAGCGAACTGGAATTTAAGCCACCGGAAGAACCGCTGGTGTTCCTGAAAGCGCCAAATACCCTCACTGGCGATAACCAGACCTCCGTGCGTCCAAACAATATTGAATACATGCACTATGAAGCGGAGCTGGTGGTAGTTATTGGCAAACAGGCGCGTAACGTCAGCGAAGCCGATGCCATGGATTATGTCGCGGGCTACACCGTGTGTAACGACTACGCCATTCGCGACTATCTGGAAAACTACTACCGCCCTAACCTGCGGGTCAAAAGCCGCGACGGACTGACGCCGATGCTTTCAACCATCGTGCCGAAAGAGGCGATCCCGGACCCGCATAATCTGACCCTTCGCACCTTCGTCAACGGCGAGTTACGCCAGCAAGGCACCACCGCCGATCTGATCTTCAGCGTGCCCTTCCTGATCGCCTACTTAAGCGAATTTATGACCCTGAATCCGGGCGACATGATCGCCACCGGCACACCAAAAGGCTTATCTGACGTGGTGCCTGGCGATGAAGTAGTGGTGGAAGTAGAAGGCGTGGGCCGCCTGGTGAACCGAATTGTGAGTGAGGATACAGCGAAATGAAAAAAGTAAATCATTGGATCAACGGCAAAAATGTCGCAGGTAACGACTACTTCCAGACCACCAATCCGGCAACGGGTGAAGTGCTGGCGGATGTGGCCTCTGGCGGTGAAGCGGAGATCAATCAGGCGGTAGCGGCAGCGAAAGAGGCGTTCCCGAAATGGGCCAATCTGCCGATGAAAGAGCGTGCGCGCCTGATGCGCCGTCTGGGCGATCTGATCGACCAGAACGTGCCTGAGATCGCCGCGATGGAAACCGCCGACACGGGCCTGCCAATCCATCAGACCAAAAATGTGTTGATCCCACGCGCTTCCCACAACTTTGAATTTTTCGCGGAAGTCTGCCAGCAGATGAACGGCAAGACTTATCCGGTCGACGACAAGATGCTCAACTACACGCTGGTGCAGCCGGTAGGCGTTTGTGCACTGGTGTCACCGTGGAACGTGCCGTTTATGACCGCCACCTGGAAGGTCGCGCCGTGTCTGGCGCTGGGCAATACCGCGGTACTGAAAATGTCGGAACTCTCCCCGCTGACCGCCGACCGCCTGGGTGAGCTGGCGCTGGAAGCCGGTATTCCGGCAGGCGTGCTGAACGTGGTACAGGGCTACGGCGCAACCGCAGGGGATGCGCTGGTTCGTCATCATGACGTACGTGCCGTGTCGTTCACCGGCGGTACGGCCACCGGGCGCAACATCATGAAAAACGCCGGGCTGAAAAAATACTCCATGGAACTGGGCGGTAAATCGCCGGTGCTGATTTTTGAAGATGCCGATATTGAACGCGCGCTGGACGCCGCCCTGTTCACCATCTTCTCGATCAACGGCGAGCGCTGCACCGCCGGTTCGCGCATCTTTATTCAGCAAAGCATCTACCCGGAATTCGTTAAACGCTTTGCCGAACGCGCCAACCGTCTGCGCGTGGGCGATCCGAACGATCCGAATACCCAGGTTGGGGCGCTTATCAGCCAGCAACACTGGGATAAAGTCTCCGGCTATATCCGTCTCGGCATTGAAGAAGGCGCAACCCTGCTGGCGGGCGGCCCGGATAAACCGTCTGACCTGCCTGCACACCTGAAAGGCGGCAACTTCCTGCGCCCAACGGTGCTGGCGGACGTAGATAACCGTATGCGCGTTGCCCAGGAAGAGATTTTCGGGCCGGTCGCCTGCCTGCTGCCGTTTAAAGACGAAGCCGAAGGCTTACGTCTGGCAAACGACGTGGAGTACGGCCTCGCGTCGTACATCTGGACACAGGATGTCAGCAAAGTGTTACGCCTGGCGCGTGGCATTGAAGCAGGCATGGTGTTCGTCAACACCCAGAACGTGCGTGACCTGCGCCAGCCATTTGGCGGCGTAAAAGCCTCCGGCACCGGGCGTGAAGGCGGTGAGTACAGCTTCGAAGTGTTCGCGGAAATGAAGAACGTCTGCATTTCCATGGGCGACCATCCAATTCCGAAATGGGGAGTCTGATATGGGTAAGTTAGCGTTAGCCGCCAAGATCACGCACGTACCGTCGATGTATCTCTCTGAGCTGCCTGGGAAAAACCACGGTTGCCGCCAGGGTGCGATCGACGGGCATAAAGAGATCAGCAAGCGTTGCCGGGAAATGGGCGTCGATACCATTATCGTTTTCGATACCCACTGGCTGGTCAACAGTGCTTATCACATCAACTGTGCAGACCATTTTGAAGGCGTCTACACCAGTAACGAGCTGCCGCATTTTATTCGTGACATGACCTACAACTACGAGGGCAACCCGGAGTTGGGGCAGCTTATTGCCGATGAAGCCTTAAAGCTCGGCGTGCGGGCAAAAGCGCACAACATTCCCAGCCTGAAACTGGAATACGGCACGCTGGTGCCGATGCGCTACATGAATGAAGACAAGCACTTCAAAGTGGTCTCCATTTCGGCTTTCTGCACGGTTCACGATTTTGCCGACAGCCGCAAGCTGGGCGAAGCGATTCTGAAAGCGATCGAACAGTACGACGGCACCGTGGCGGTCCTTGCCAGCGGTTCGTTATCGCACCGCTTTATTGACGATCAGCGTGCAGAAGAAGGGATGAACAGCTACACCCGCGAGTTCGACCGCCAGATGGACGAGCGCGTGGTGAAGTTGTGGCGCGAAGGCCAGTTCAAAGAGTTCTGCAATATGCTGCCGGAGTACGCCGACTACTGCTACGGCGAAGGCAATATGCACGACACGGTGATGCTGCTGGGGATGCTCGGCTGGGATAAATACGACGGCAAGGTGGAGTTTATTACCGAGCTGTTCCCAAGCTCTGGCACCGGTCAGGTTAACGCTGTTTTCCCGCTGCCCGCGTAAGGACGTTTTATGCCGCACTTTATCGTTGAATGCAGTGACAACATCCGTGAAGAAGCCGACCTGCCGGGGCTGTTCGCCAAAGTGAATCCGGCGCTGGCGGCCACGGGGATTTTTCCGCTGGCGGGTATTCGCAGCCGCGTGCATTGGGTCGATACCTGGCAGATGGCCGACGGGCAGCGTGATTATGCCTTCGTGCATATGACGTTGAAAATCGGCGCAGGTCGCAGCCTGGAAAGCCGTCAGCAGGCGGGTGAAATGCTGTTTGAACTGATTAAAACGCACTTCGCCGCCCTGATGGAGAGCCGCCTGCTGGCGTTGTCGTTTGAGATTGAAGAGCTGCACCCGACGCTGAATTTTAAACAAAACAACGTGCACGCGTTGTTTAAGTAGGGTGCAGGTTGCCCGGTGGCGCTGCGCTTACCGGGCCTACAAAACCCCAAACCGTACACCGTAGGCCGGATAAGGCGAAGCCGCATCCGGCAATGCCACAGGATATCGCTATGTTCGATAAACACACCCACACCCTGATCGCCCAGCGTCTGGATCAGGCAGAAAAACAGCGCGAACAGATCCGCGCGATCTCGCTGGATTACCCGGAAATCACCATCGAAGACGCCTACGCCGTACAGCGCGAATGGGTTCGCCTGAAAATTGCCGAAGGCCGTACGCTGAAAGGCCACAAAATCGGCCTGACCTCGAAAGCGATGCAGGCCAGCTCACAAATCAGCGAGCCGGATTACGGTGCCCTGCTGGATGACATGTTCTTCCACGATGGCAGCGATATCCCGACCGATCGCTTTATCGTGCCGCGCATTGAAGTGGAGCTGGCTTTTGTGCTGGCAAAACCGCTGCGTGGGCCAAACTGCACGCTGTTCGACGTTTACAACGCCACGGACTATGTGATCCCGGCGCTGGAGCTGATCGACGCTCGCTGCCACAACATCGATCCGGAAACCCAGCGCCCGCGCAAAGTATTCGACACCATTTCCGATAACGCCGCCAACGCCGGAGTGATCCTCGGAGGTCGTCCGATCAAGCCAGACGAACTGGATCTGCGTTGGATCTCCGCCCTGATGTATCGCAATGGCGTGATTGAAGAAACCGGCGTCGCCGCTGGTGTGCTGAATCATCCGGCAAACGGCGTGGCCTGGCTGGCGAACAAACTCGCACCGTATGACGTACAACTGGAAGCCGGGCAAATCATTCTCGGCGGTTCGTTTACCCGCCCGGTTCCGGCGCGTAAGGGCGACACCTTCCACGTCGATTACGGCAACATGGGTTCCATTAGCTGCCGCTTTGTTTAAGGAGAGAACGATGGAAAACAGTTTTAAAGCGGCGCTGAAAGCAGGCCGCCCGCAGATCGGATTATGGCTGGGGCTGAGTAGCAGCTACAGCGCAGAGTTACTGGCCGGAGCAGGATTCGACTGGTTATTGATCGACGGTGAGCACGCGCCGAATAACGTGCAAACCGTGCTCACCCAGCTACAGGCGATTGCGCCCTACCCCAGCCAGCCGGTGGTACGTCCGTCGTGGAACGATCCGGTGCAAATCAAACAACTGCTGGATGTCGGCACACAAACCTTACTGGTGCCGATGGTTCAAAACGCTGACGAAGCCCGTGAAGCGGTACGCGCCACCCGTTATCCCCCCGCCGGTATTCGCGGTGTGGGCAGTGCGCTGGCCCGAGCCTCGCGCTGGAATCGTATTCCTGATTACCTGCAAAAAGCCAACGATCAAATGTGCGTGCTGGTGCAGATCGAAACGCGTGAGGCAATGAAGAACTTACCGCAGATTCTGGACGTGGAAGGAGTCGACGGCGTGTTTATCGGCCCGGCGGATCTGAGCGCCGATATGGGTTATGCCGGTAATCCGCAGCACCCGGAAGTGCAGGCCGCCATTGAGCAGGCGATCGTGCAGATCCGCGAAGCTGGCAAAGCGCCGGGGATCCTGATCGCCAATGAGCAACTGGCAAAACGCTATCTGGAACTGGGCGCGCTGTTTGTCGCCGTCGGCGTTGACACCACCCTGCTCGCCCGCGCCGCCGAAGCGCTGGCAGCACGGTTTGGTGCTCAGGCCACCGCCGTGAAGCCCGGCGTGTATTAATGCCGGATGCGCTACGCTTATCCGGCCTACACTCGCACCAAATCGTAGGCCTGATAAGGCGTTACGCCGCATCCGGCAAAAAGCCGTACCAAATCGCGGACCGGATAAGGCGTTTACGCCGCATCCGCCATAAACCTTGTCGTACCCTACAAAAATCCCATTAGAGGAAGAAAAATGAGCGACACCTCACCTGCCATACCGGAGAGTATCGATCCGGCGAATCAGCATAAAGCGCTGACTGCCGGAAAACAGGCGGTTATTAAGAAGCTATTTCGCCGCCTGATCGTCTTTCTGTTCGTGCTGTTTATCTTCTCGTTCCTTGATCGCATCAACATCGGCTTTGCCGGACTCACGATGGGACGCGACCTCGGTCTGAGCGCCACCATGTTTGGCCTCGCCACCACCCTGTTCTACGCCGCTTATGTCATCTTCGGCATTCCCAGCAACATTATGCTGAGTATTGTCGGTGCGCGACGCTGGATCGCCACCATCATGGTGCTTTGGGGCATCGCCTCTACTGCCACCATGTTTGCCACTGGCCCCACCAGCTTATACGTACTGCGTATACTGGTTGGCATTACCGAAGCCGGCTTTCTGCCTGGCATTCTGCTCTATTTAACCTTCTGGTTTCCGGCCTATTTCCGCGCCCGTGCCAACGCCTTGTTTATGGTAGCAATGCCGGTAACGACAGCGTTGGGATCTATCGTTTCCGGCTACATTTTGTCGCTGGATGGCGTAATGGCATTAAAAGGCTGGCAGTGGCTGTTTTTGCTGGAAGGCTTCCCGTCGGTATTACTCGGCATCATGGTGTGGTTCTGGCTTGATGACTCACCGGACAAAGCTAAGTGGCTGACGAAAGAAGACAAAAAATGCCTGCAAGAGATGATGGATAACGATCGTCTGACGCTGGTTCAGCCAGAGGGAGCCATCAGCCACCACGCCATGCAACAACGCAGCATGTGGCGGGAGATCTTCACTCCGGTGGTGATGATGTATACCCTGGCGTATTTCTGCCTGACCAACACACTTAGTGCGATCAGCATCTGGACACCGCAGATCCTGCAAAGCTTTAATCAGGGCAGCAGTAATATCACCATCGGCCTGCTGGCCGCCGTACCGCAGATTTGTACCATTCTCGGGATGATCTACTGGAGCCGTCACTCAGATCGCCGCCAGGAACGAAGGCATCACACCGCCCTTCCTTATTTGTTCGCTGCCGCGGGTTGGTTACTGGCTTCGGCAACTGATCACAACATGATCCAGATGCTGGGGATCATTATGGCTTCGACCGGATCATTCAGCGCAATGGCGATTTTCTGGACAACACCTGATCAGTCCATCAGCCTGCGGGCACGAGCGATCGGTATTGCGGTGATCAACGCCACTGGCAACATTGGCTCAGCGTTAAGTCCGTTTATGATCGGCTGGTTGAAAGATCTGACCGGCAGCTTTAACAGTGGATTGTGGTTTGTTGCCGCGCTGCTGGTGATTGGTGCGGGGATTATCTGGGCAATTCCAATGCAGTCCTCCCGTCCGCGAGCGACCCCGTAAGGAACGACGATGTGTGACCGTCAGATTGCCAATATTGATATCAGCAAAGAGTACGATGAAAGCCTGGGCACGGACGATGTGCATTATCAGTCCTTCGCCCGCATGGCGGCATTTTTTGGCCGCCATATGCTGCCACATCGCCACGAACAGTACTTTCAGATGCATTTCCTCAATAGCGGACAGATTGAGCTACAGCTTGACGATCATCGCTACTCGGTGGAAGCGCCCCTGTTTGTCCTGACGCCGCCGTCAGTACCTCATGCGTTTATTACGGAGTCTGACGCCGACGGTCATGTGTTGACGGTACGGGAAGATCTGATCTGGCCCCTGCTGGAAGTTCTTTATCCAGGCACTCGGGAAACCTTCGGCCTGCCGGGGATTTGCCTGTCACTGGCAGATAAACCCGACGAACTGGCGGCGCTGGAACACTATTGGCAACTGATAGAGCGGGAATCGGTAGAACAACTGCCTGGACGGGAACACACCCTGACGTTACTGGCACAGGCAGTGTTCACCCTACTGCTGCGTAACGCAAAACTCGACGACCATGCCGCCAGCGGAATGCGCGGAGAATTAAAACTGTTCCAGCGTTTTCATATGCTGATTGAAAGCCATTTTCATCAGCACTGGACAGTACCGGATTACGCTAACGAACTGCATATCACCGAATCACGACTCACGGACATCTGCCGCCGCTTTGCCAACCGTCCGCCAAAACGGTTGATTTTCGACAGGCAGCTACGAGAAGCCAAGCGGCTGCTGCTGTTTTCTGATAACGCCGTGAACAATATTGCCTGGCAACTCGGTTTTAAAGATCCGGCTTATTTTGCGCGCTTTTTTAATCGCTTAGTCGGTTGCTCGCCCAGTGCTTATCGTGCCAAAAAAGTACCTGTGACGTGAAAATCCCTTAGCCTTAACGGGAAACCAGGCACCACCTGCTATTCCCCTTTCTCCGCCTGGAGCAAGGGGATTTAGTAACGTTAAAAATCGCTAAAAGCGACCTCGATCACAAAACCGTACCCGACCTGAAAAGTACCAGCCATTGTCCCAAAAGTGTCTTCCCGTAATCGCCCCTGCAAGCTTCAATTGAATAACAAAAACAACACACAAAATTAACAATCGTATTCCGATTAATACTGTAGAGGTCGACATGAAACCAGAAGATTTCCGCGCCAGTACCCAACGTCCGTTCACCGGGGAAGAGTACCTGAAAAGCCTGCAGGATGGTCGCGAGATCTATATCTATGGCGAGCGAGTGAAAGACGTCACCACTCATCCGGCATTTCGTAATGCGGCAGCGTCTGTTGCCCAACTGTACGACGCGCTGCACAAACCGGAGATGCAGGACTCTCTGTGCTGGAACACCGACACCGGCAGCGGCGGCTATACCCATAAATTCTTCCGCGTGGCGAAAAGTGCCGACGACCTGCGCCAGCAACGTGACGCCATCGCTGAGTGGTCACGCCTGAGCTATGGCTGGATGGGCCGTACCCCAGACTACAAAGCTGCTTTCGGTTGCGCACTGGGCGCGAATCCGGGCTTTTACGGTCAGTTCGAGCAGAACGCCCGTAACTGGTACACCCGTATTCAGGAAACTGGCCTCTACTTTAACCACGCGATTGTTAACCCACCGATCGATCGTCATTTGCCGACCGATAAAGTGAAAGACGTTTACATCAAGCTGGAAAAAGAGACTGACGCCGGGATTATCGTCAGCGGTGCGAAAGTGGTTGCCACCAACTCGGCGCTGACTCACTACAACATGATTGGCTTCGGCTCGGCACAAGTAATGGGCGAAAACCCGGACTTCGCACTGATGTTCGTTGCGCCAATGGATGCCGATGGCGTCAAATTAATCTCCCGCGCCTCTTATGAGATGGTCGCGGGAGCTACCGGCTCACCGTATGACTACCCGCTCTCCAGCCGCTTCGATGAGAACGATGCGATTCTGGTGATGGATAACGTGCTGATCCCATGGGAAAACGTGCTGATCTACCGCGATTTTGATCGCTGCCGTCGCTGGACGATGGAAGGCGGTTTCGCCCGTATGTATCCGCTGCAAGCCTGTGTGCGCCTGGCAGTGAAACTCGATTTCATTACGGCACTGCTGAAAAAATCACTCGAATGTACCGGCACCCTGGAGTTCCGTGGTGTGCAGGCCGATCTCGGTGAAGTGGTGGCGTGGCGCAACACCTTCTGGGCATTGAGTGACTCGATGTGTTCTGAAGCGACGCCGTGGGTCAACGGGGCTTATTTACCGGATCATGCCGCACTGCAAACCTATCGCGTACTGGCACCAATGGCCTACGCGAAGATCAAAAACATTATCGAACGCAACGTTACCAGTGGCCTGATCTATCTCCCTTCCAGTGCCCGTGACCTGAACAATCCGCAGATCGACCAGTATCTGGCGAAGTATGTGCGCGGTTCGAACGGGATGGATCACGTCCAGCGCATCAAGATCCTCAAACTGATGTGGGACGCCATTGGCAGCGAGTTTGGTGGTCGTCACGAACTGTATGAAATCAACTACTCCGGTAGCCAGGATGAGATTCGCCTGCAGTGTCTGCGCCAGGCACAAAGCTCCGGCAATATGGACAAGATGATGGCGATGGTTGATCGCTGCCTGTCGGAATACGACCAGAACGGCTGGACTGTGCCGCACCTGCACAACAACGACGATATCAACATGCTGGATAAGCTGCTGAAATAACGCAGCAGGAGGTTAAGATGCAATTAGATGAACAACGCCTGCGCTTTCGTGACGCGATGGCCAGCCTGTCGGCAGCGGTAAATATTATCACCACCGAGGGCGACGCCGGACAATGCGGGATTACGGCAACGGCCGTCTGCTCGGTCACGGATACACCACCGTCGCTGATGGTGTGCATTAACGCCAACAGTGCGATGAACCCGGTTTTTCAGGGCAACGGCAAGTTGTGCGTCAACGTCCTCAACCATGAGCAGGAGCTGATGGCACGCCACTTCGCGGGCATGACGGGCATGGCGATGGAAGAGCGTTTTAGCCTCTCATGCTGGCAAAAAGGTCCGCTGGCGCAGCCGGTGCTGAAAGGTTCGCTGGCCAGTCTTGAAGGAGAGATCCGCGATGTGCAGGCAATTGGCACACATCTGGTGTATCTGGTGGAGATTAAAAACATCATCCTCAGTGCAGAAGGTCACGGACTTATCTACTTTAAACGCCGTTTCCATCCGGTGATGCTGGAAATGGAAGCTGCGATTTAAGCTCCAGCCCCTTCACGCATTCGTCGAAGGGGCATTTTTATTGTGATCTCAATCACATATCCACCCGATGAATAATTCTTGCCCAACCGCTCACCGCCATTCCTGACCGCTTACATCCCTAAAATAACCACTCAGTTATTTACCTTACTTTACGCGCGCGTAACTCTGGCAACATCACTGCAGGATAGCGGTCAATTTACCTCCTCAAACGCAACGCAAACCTAGAACGGCTTCGGCCTATGATTAACAAATTACTCTATGAATTTTGGTTTGCAGGAAGGCAGCAAGTGAGTGAATCCCCGGGAGCTTGCAACAGTAAGTGACAGGGGTGAACGAACGCAGCTGCCGCACCTGTAAGCCAAAAGACGACGAGTAAAATGCCAGGTTTTACTATGGATACGAAAAAACTATTCAAGCACATACCCTGGGTGATTCTCGGAATCATCGGTGCATTCTGCCTCGCGGTAGTTGCATTACGTCGGGGGGAGCACGTCAGCGCCCTGTGGATCGTGGTCGCCTCTGTGTCGGTGTATCTGGTGGCGTATCGCTACTACAGTCTGTACATCGCCCAGAAGGTGATGAAACTCGACCCCACGCGCGCGACGCCTGCGGTTATTAACAACGACGGTCTGAACTACGTTCCGACCAACCGTTACGTGTTGTTTGGTCACCACTTCGCCGCTATCGCCGGTGCTGGTCCGCTGGTTGGTCCGGTTCTCGCCGCGCAGATGGGCTACCTACCTGGCACGCTGTGGCTGCTGGCGGGGGTAGTACTGGCCGGTGCGGTACAGGACTTTATGGTGCTGTTTATCTCCTCTCGCCGTAACGGCGCATCTCTCGGTGAGATGATCAAAGAAGAGATGGGACCAGTACCGGGGACTATCGCGCTGTTTGGCTGTTTCTTAATCATGATCATCATCCTTGCCGTCCTGGCGCTGATTGTGGTTAAAGCCCTGGCCGAAAGCCCGTGGGGTGTTTTCACCGTTTGCTCAACCGTACCGATTGCGCTGTTTATGGGTATCTACATGCGCTTTATCCGTCCGGGGCGTGTGGGTGAAGTCTCTGTCATTGGTATCGTGCTGCTGGTTGCCTCTATCTACTTCGGTGGCGTGATTGCTCACGATCCGTACTGGGGTCCGGCACTGACCTTTAAAGACACCACCATTACCTTCGCGCTGATTGGCTATGCGTTTGTTTCCGCACTGCTGCCGGTGTGGCTGATCCTCGCACCGCGCGACTATCTGGCAACCTTCCTGAAAATCGGCGTTATCGTCGGCCTGGCGCTGGGTATTGTGGTGCTGAACCCGGAACTGAAAATGCCTGCGATGACCCAGTACATTGACGGTACTGGCCCGCTGTGGAAAGGCGCTCTGTTCCCGTTCCTGTTCATCACCATCGCCTGTGGTGCGGTATCTGGCTTCCACGCGCTGATCTCTTCCGGTACGACGCCGAAACTGCTGGCTAACGAAACCGACGCGCGTTTCATTGGCTACGGCGCAATGCTGATGGAGTCCTTCGTGGCGATTATGGCGCTGGTTGCTGCGTCCATCATCGAACCGGGTCTTTACTTCGCGATGAACACCCCGCCTGCTGGCCTTGGCATTACCATGCCTAACCTGCATGAAATGGGTGGCGAGAATGCGCCGATCATCATGGCGCAGCTGAAAGACGTTACCGCACACGCGGCAGCGACCGTCAGCTCCTGGGGCTTCGTGATTTCGCCAGAGCAGATCCTGCAAACCGCGAAAGACATTGGTGAGCCTTCTGTCCTGAACCGTGCAGGTGGTGCGCCAACGCTGGCGGTAGGTATCGCTCACGTGTTCCACAAAGTGCTGCCGATGGCTGACATGGGCTTCTGGTATCACTTCGGTATTCTGTTCGAAGCCCTGTTCATCCTGACCGCGCTGGATGCGGGTACTCGTTCTGGCCGCTTTATGCTGCAAGACCTGCTGGGTAACTTCATCCCGTTCCTGAAAAAAACCGACTCTCTGGTTGCCGGTATCATCGGTACTGCGGGCTGTGTGGGTCTGTGGGGCTACCTGCTGTATCAGGGCGTGGTCGATCCGCTGGGCGGCGTTAAGAGCCTGTGGCCGCTGTTCGGTATTTCCAACCAGATGCTGGCAGCCGTAGCGCTGGTACTGGGCACCGTTGTGCTGATTAAGATGAAGCGCACCCAATACATCTGGGTAACTGTTGTTCCGGCTGTATGGCTGCTTATCTGCACCACCTGGGCGCTGGGTCTGAAACTGTTCAGCACCAACCCGCAGATGGAAGGCTTCTTCTACATGGCAAGCCAGTACAAAGAGAAGATTGCTAACGGTACTGACCTGACGGCGCAGCAGATTGCCAACATGAACCACATCGTTGTGAACAACTACACCAACGCAGGCCTGAGTATTCTGTTCCTGATTGTGGTGTACAGCATCATCTTCTACGGTTTCAAAACCTGGCTTGCGGTGCGTAACAGCGACAAACGTACTGACAAAGAAACTCCGTACGTTCCAATCCCGGAAGGCGGCGTGAAGATCTCTTCGCACCACTAACCGTGTTTAGCCCCGCTTCGGCGGGGCTTTGTTCTTATCAGAGTGAACTATGTTTGGTAACTTAGGACAGGCAAAAAAATATCTCGGCCAGGCGGCGAAGATGTTGATTGGCATTCCAGACTATGACAACTACGTCGAGCATATGAAGACCAACCATCCCGACAAGCCGTACATGAGCTATGAAGAATTCTTCCGCGAACGCCAGAACGCACGCTACGGCGGCGATGGTAAAGGCGGTATGCGCTGTTGTTAATGGAGAGAGCATGAACCCGATTGCAGTTACCCTACTCACCGGTTTTTTAGGCGCGGGCAAAACCACCCTGCTGCGCCATATTCTTAATGAACAACACGGCTACAAGATTGCCGTGATTGAAAACGAATTCGGCGAAGTCTCCGTTGATGATCAATTGATTGGTGATCGCGCAACGCAGATCAAAACGCTGACCAACGGCTGCATCTGCTGTTCGCGCTCCAACGAGCTGGAGGACGCGCTACTCGACCTGCTGGATAATCTCGACAAGGGCAATATTCAGTTCGATCGTCTGGTCATTGAATGCACCGGCATGGCCGATCCTGGCCCGATTATTCAAACCTTTTTCTCCCATGAGATTTTATGCCAGCGCTACCTGCTGGACGGCGTGATTGCGCTGGTGGATGCGGTACATGCCGATGAGCAGATGAACCAGTTCACCATCGCCCAGTCCCAGGTGGGCTACGCCGACCGTATTCTGCTGACTAAAACCGACGTCGCAGGCGAAGCAGAAAAACTGCGTGAACGCCTGGCGCGCATCAACGCCCGTGCACCGGTCTACACCGTCACCCACGGCGACATCGACCTGGGCCTGCTGTTCAACACCAACGGTTTTATGCTGGAAGAAAACGTCGTCAGCACCAAACCGCGTTTCCACTTTATCGCGGATAAACAAAACGATATTTCGTCGATTGTGGTGGAACTGGATTACCCGGTAGATATCAGCGAAGTTTCCCGGGTGATGGAAAACCTGCTGCTGGAATCGGCGGATAAACTGCTGCGTTACAAAGGGATGCTGTGGATTGACGGCGAACCTAACCGCCTGCTGTTCCAGGGCGTCCAGCGCCTCTACAGCGCCGACTGGGACAGGCCATGGGGCGATGAAACACCGCATAGCACGATGGTGTTTATCGGGATTCAGTTGCCGGAGGATGAGATTCGGGCGGCGTTTGCGGGGTTGAGGAAGTAATTTTGGATGATGGCCGCCATGTGGCGGCCTGAATTATTTTTTGTTCTGATCGCGCAGCATCGCTTCACGTAAAATTGCGTTCAGGCGAGTTTGATAGCCTTTACCAGGTCGCTTCAGCCATTCCATCACATCAGCATCAATACGCACCGAAGCCTGGGTTTTCAATGGCCGATAAAACTTACCGCGTTCTGCGTTAGACCATTGCTCATCGCTGGAAGGCGGGATATCGCTGTAATCAATATCTTCGTCGGATTTATTCGCCAGTGCCTTCAGTTCGGCCTCATGCTGCACATCGAGTGTAGAGGGTGTCCCTCGTTTATGTTTAACCATGCTCATAGCGACTCCTCTCTTTACGATCTGCTTTTCGTGCACTGATGATTCGAATAATTTCATTTCCGCTTTCGAAACGGATGGTATGCGCAACCAGAATAACCACGATACCGTGAACCACGCCGATAGTCTGCCAGCGATACTCACCGTTTTCTATGCGATCTTGCTGTGACAAATGTTGTGGATCATCAAACACCAACACCGCATCTTCAAAGCGGATGCCATGTTTCACCCGATTACTTTTGGCCTTGTTTGCATCCCATTCAAACTCCATTGGCATAGTTGCCATCCCTAATTGTATATACAAAAATGTATCTACAATTATTCTGCAATTATAGCGTTGATGTTGGAAATAGCATCACGTTTTGGATAATCAACCATGAAATTGACAATGAGTAAGTTGGACTTGATTCATCCAATAGAATTTCTCGCCTGACATGGCACACTAAACACCTCGCTGTCGTTAAGGGATTACCGTGAAAAACTATAAAGTTATTACCCCGCTTTTTCCTACCTATGCACAGGTTAAAGCTATGATGAAAGCCGTCTCAGGCTATTCCCTGAAAGCGGTACGCAATATGATTACCGCCATTCGCGATCAAACCGGTACGCCGCAAAAACCCGTTGACTGGTCGGAACCTGACCTGTGGATCAGCGAACGCTTAACGGGCGAAGATGCCGACATCGCCCGTCGTATTTGGGATACAGATAATCACATATTGAACCCGCGCCACAGCTACGGCTGCTACTTATTCCTCAACTATCCCCAGTTTGAGCTGATGGAAAGCACGCCAGATGATACCTGGCAGCCCACCTCGCGCGGGCAAAAATTCCTGCAAGATGACGAAAAAACGCTGCGTTCACTGGATGACCAGGAAGGCATTCTGCAACTGCTTGAGCTGCTGGCTGGCCGGGAAATGTCGCGCCGCGCCGATTTATTGCCGGAATGGCAGGCCTTTTTGCATCAGCATTCGAAATTCGCGTCTGCAAGTTCAGTGAAAAGCACGCTCTACTCCCGTCTCTATAACCTTATTGACCGTGGCATGGTTACTCGCGAAGGTATGAGCTATTGCATCACCGATACCGGACGCGCCTGGCTTGGAAAAGCGTTGCCAGCACGAAAAAGCGATCCGCGTAAAGAGCTGTTGGAAGCGGTGAAACGCTACAACGAGCAGCAAAAAGAGCTGCTGCGCGAGCAAATCAGCACCATGAATCCGTACAAGTTTGAACAACTGGTCGGTCAATTACTGGAAGCAATGGGCTACGAGCAGGTCGAAGTGACCAAAGCCTCAGGCGATAAAGGTGTGGACGTGATTGGTCAGGTGCAGGTCGGCATCACCACTATTACCGAAGTGGTGCAGGTCAAAAGAATGCAGAACACCATCACTCGACCGTATATCGACCAGTTGCGCGGAGCGTTGCCTTACCACAAGGCCATTCGCGGTACGCTTATCACCACCGGGAAATTTGCGGCGAAATGTGCAGAAGCGGCGCTCTTTCCGGGGGCAGCGCCCATTACGCTTATCGACGGCGATCGTTTACTGGAACTGTTAATCGAAAATAACGTCGGCATTCGCCGCAGCAATGCAGTTGAATTGCTGGATGTAGATTTGCAGTTGTTTGATGAGCTGGAGATGGATTAAAGGGCGAAATCCGCCGCCTCTACCATTACAATAGCGACCCAATTTATCTGAACAGAGTTCATCATGGCCAAAGCACCAACTAAAAAAGCCAAAGCAAAGAAAGGCTTTGAAGAAACATTATGGGATACCGCAAACCAGCTTCGCGGTAGCGTTGAGTCCTCCGAATACAAGCACGTGGTGTTGAGCCTCGTGTTCCTGAAATTCATCAGCGATAAGTTTGAAGCACGCCGCAAAAAAATGATTGCCGATGGGCAAGCAGACTTCCTTGAGATGGAAGTGTTCTACCAGCAGGACAACATTTTCTACCTGCCGGAAGAAGCGCGCTGGTCTTTTATCAAACAAAATGCCAAACAGGACGATATTGCGGTCCGTATTGACACCGCCCTCTCGACCATAGAGAAACGTAACCCAACGCTGAAAGGCGCGCTGCCAGACAACTACTTCAGCCGTCAGAATCTGGAAACCAAAAAACTGGCGTCACTGATTGATACCATCGACAACATCGAAACGCTGGCACACGAAACTGACGTTGAAACGTTGTCGAAAGAAGACCTGGTCGGACGCGTTTACGAATACTTCCTCGGTAAGTTTGCCGCAACCGAAGGCAAAGGCGGTGGAGAGTTCTACACGCCCAAATGTGTGGTCACGCTGTTAACTGAAATGCTCGAACCCTTCCAGGGCAAAATTTATGACCCGTGCTGCGGCTCGGCAGGGATGTTCGTGCAGTCGGTGAAGTTTGTCGAGAGCCATCAGGGTAAAAGTCGTGATATCGCGCTGTATGGTCAGGAACTGACAGCCACGACGTATAAACTGGCAAAAATGAACCTCGCCATTCGCGGCCTTTCAGCAAACCTCGGCGAACGCCCGGCAGACACTTTCTTTAGCGACCAGCACCCGGACCTGAAAGCCGACTACATTCTGGCGAACCCGCCGTTCAACCTGAAAGACTGGCGTAATGAAGCCGAATTAACCAAAGATCCACGTTTTGCTGGTTATCGTATGCCGCCAACCGGTAACGCCAACTACGGCTGGATTTTGCATATGCTCTCCAAGCTGTCGGCTAACGGCACAGCAGGTTTTGTGCTGGCAAACGGTTCGATGAGTTCTAACACCAGCGGTGAAGGCGAGATCCGTGCGCAGATGATCGAAAATGATCTAATCGACTGCATGATCGCTCTGCCAGGTCAGTTGTTTTACACCACGCAGATCCCGGTGTGTTTATGGTTTATGACCAAATCGAAGGCTGCCGATCCGGCCAAAGGTTATCGTGATCGTCAGGGCGAGACGCTGTTTATTGATGCGCGTAACCTCGGCACCATGATTAGCCGCACAACTAAAGAGTTAACGGCGGAAGATATTGCCACAATCGCCGATACCTACCATGCCTGGCGCAGTACGCCGGAAGAACTGGCTGCACGGATTGCGCGTGGTGACAGCAAGCTGGAAAAATATGAAGACCAGGCAGGCTTCTGCAAAGTTGCGACCCTGCAAGATATTAAAGATAACGACTACGTGCTGACGCCGGGCCGCTATGTGGGTGCAGCCGAGCAGGAAGAAGACGGCGTGGCATTTGAGACCAAAATGCGTGAATTGTCGAAGACGTTGTTTGAGCAGATGAAGCAGGCGGAAGAACTGGATCGTGCGATTCGCCAGAATCTGGAGGCGCTGGGTTATGGGCTTTGATTTTCAGTTGTTAGAAAATGCAGGGATCCAGCTAATTGATGGTGACAGAGGCAAAAATTATCCTAAACATAATGATTTTATGGAGAATGGCTATTGTCTTTTCTTATCCGCTAAAAATGTCACTAAATCTGGTTTTCAATTTCAAGAAACATTATTTATCAATGAAACTAAAGATCGTGAACTAAGAGCAGGAAAGCTTAAGTACGGTGACATTGTTCTTACTACCCGTGGCACAGTAGGTAATGTTGCGTACTATGACAATAATAATCCATATAAACATATTAGAATCAACTCAGGAATGATTATCATTCGAGCTGATAATAAATTATGGAACCCTAAATTTCTATATTTCATATTAAAATCAGAACTATTAAAAGAACAGATCATTAATCTTATCTCTGGCTCTGCAGTGCCTCAACTACCCGCGAGAGATATTAGGAAATTTATATTACCAGTTATTAATAGAAGCCTTCAAAATAAAATTACTAATATTATCTCAGATATTAATGATAAGGTTAATTTAAATATAGAAATTAACCAAACACTCGAAAAAATGTCCCAAACCCTGTTCAAATCATGGTTTGTGGATTTTGATCCGGTGATTGATAACGCGCTGGATGCAGGAAATCCAATCCCGGAAGCCCTGCAAGCTCGTGCCGAATTGCGTCAAAAAGTACGTAATTGTGCAGATTTCAAACCGCTTCCGGCGAAAATTCGCTCGCTTTTCCCAAGTGAATTTGAAGAAACGGAGTTGGGTTGGGTGCCAAAGGGCTGGTTAATAACATCTTTCAATGATTTGATAGAATTAATTGGTGGTGGTACTCCTAAAACAACAGTAGAAGAATACTGGAATGGAGACATTCCGTGGTTCTCAGTTGTCGACGCACCTAACGAATCCGCCGTATACGTATTATCCACAGAGAAAAGCATTACCGCTGAAGGGCTAAAAAATTCCTCTGCAAAACTATTAAGAAAAGGAACAACAATAATTAGTGCCAGAGGAACTGTGGGAAAATGTGCAATGGTTGCAGTTCCGATGGCAATGAATCAGTCTTGCTATGGTGTTAGTGGTAAAAATAAAATCTCGGATGAATATGTGTATTTTCAATTAAAAAATGTTGTTCAGACGCTTCAACAGATGGGGCACGGGTCCGTTTTTAATACAATAACAAGAGATACTTTTAAAAATATTAAAGTTCCATTTTGCAATGAGGAATTAACGAATACATATTCTACCTATGTTAAAAAGTATTTTTCCAAAATACTTAACAATAATTATCAAAATATTGCTTTGACGAAACTCCGCGACACCCTGCTCCCCAAACTCATCTCCGGCGAGCTATCCCTGGAAGATCTTCCGGATCTCAACACCGATACAGAAGCTGCATAACGCATTTTGCCCCTGTAAAATCAGGGGCTTTCTGGTAAGGTTTTCTACTGATACGGGAATGCTTACCAGAAATTAGCCAGGGTTGGAGCGCGATATGAGTCTCTCTTTCAGTGAAGCAAAATTAGAACAAGCGATCATTGAACTGTTACAGGATCAGGGATATCAACACCTGATCGGCGATAATGTCCCACGTTCAAGTCTCGATCAGGTCATCATCGAAGACGATCTCCGTCATTATTTAGCGGCACGCTACCAGCCTGATGGCATTACTGAAGAAGAGATTCAGCGACTGATCAAACAGTTCACCACACTTCCGGCCTCCGATCTTTATGAAAGCAACAAAACATTTTGTCGCTGGCTGGCAAATGGTTTTCTGTTCAAACGCGACGATCGGCAACAAAAAGATCTCTACATTGAATTGCTCGACACCCGGCATCTACCTGCCGCACTGCGCCAGATATTTGACGCTGAAGATGTCCCGTTGCAACAGGCGGCGGAACTCCCGCCTTCCTATATGAATCCGCCGCTTAACCGGATTAAGATTGTTAATCAGCTTAAAATCTCCGGTAAAGATAATCAGACTCGTATTCCTGACGGCATTCTCTATATCAACGGTCTGCCACTGGTCGTCTTTGAATTTAAAAGTGCGGTGCGCGAGCAGGATGCCAGTATTGGCGATGCCTGGAAGCAGCTCTGTAAACGCTATCGCCGGGATATTCCGCAACTGTTTATCTACAACGCGCTCTGCATTATTAGCGATGGCGTAAATAATCGGATGGGCAACCTGTTTGCGCCCTATGAATACTTTTACTCATGGCGCAAAGTCACCGGTAATGAAAACCGTGAACAGGACGGAATTCCATCATTGCACTCAATGATTCAGGGGCTGTTTCATCCGGTACGTCTGCTGGATGTGATTAAAAACTTTATCTGCTTCCCGGATAAAGCCAAGCACGAAGTTAAAATTTGCTGCCGATATCCGCAGTACTATGCCGCCCGCAAACTCTATTACAGCATCAAGCAAGCGCGTAAACCTTTCGGTAGCGGTAAAGGCGGTACCTACTTTGGCGCCACGGGCTGCGGTAAAAGCTACACCATGCAGTTTTTAACCCGCCTGTTAATGAAAAGTGTGGAGTTTGCCAGCCCGACCATTGTTTTGATCACCGACCGCACCGATCTGGACGATCAGCTTTCTGCGCAAATGTGCAACGCCAAAAATTACATTGGCGACGACACTATCGTTCCCGTTACCAGCCGTGAAGATCTGCGTAATCAACTGGCGGGACGCAATAGTGGCGGTGTCTTCCTGACAACGATCCATAAATTCACCGAAGACACCGAACTCCTTTCTGAACGCAGCAATATCATTTGCATCTCGGACGAAGCACATCGCAGCCAGGTTAACCTCGACCAGAAAGTCATCGTCGATAAAGAAAGCGGAAAAGTGCGCAAAACTTATGGCTTTGCGAAATACCTGCACGATTCACTGCCAAACGCCACCTATGTTGGCTTTACCGGCACACCGATTGACGCGACGCTCGATGTCTTCGGTAAGGTGATCGACAGTTACACCATGACCGAATCCGTTCAGGATGAAATCACTGTACGCATCGTGTACGAAGGCCGTGCGGCTAAAGTGATCCTGGACTCCAGCAAACTGGAAGAAGTCGAAAAGTATTACGAAGAGTGCGCAAACGCAGGCACCAATGAGTGGCAAATCGACGAAAGCAAAAAAGCCACCGCAACCATGAATGCGGTACTGGGTGATGAAGATCGGTTAAAAGCCCTCGCAGAAGATTTTGCCAAACATTATGAAAAACGCGTAGCCGAAGGTTCCACCGTAAAAGGCAAAGCCATGTTTGTTTGTGCCAGCCGTGAAATTGCCTGGGATTTCTACCGTCAGCTTAAAGCTATTCGCCCTGCCTGGTTTGAAGTGAAGCAAGCACCCGATGGCGTCGTCCTGACGGAACAGGAGCAGAAAGAGTTACCGCCTTCAGAAATGGTGAAGATGGTCATGACGCGCGGTAAAGATGACGACGAGGCGCTTTATGATTTACTGGGCACAAAAGAATATCGCAAAGAGCTGGATAAGCAGTTCAAAAACGCTAAATCGAATTTCAAAATTGCCATTGTTGTTGATATGTGGCTGACCGGTTTCGACGTCCCGGAACTGGATACCATCTATATTGATAAACCCTTACAAAAACATAATCTTATCCAGACTATTTCTCGCGTTAACCGTAAACTGGAAGGCAAAAGTAAAGGGTTAGTGGTGGACTACATCGGCATTAAAAGTCAGATGAACCAGGCACTGGCAATGTATTCCCGCATTGATGCCACCAACTTTGAAGATATTCAGCAATCGGTAATAGAAGTTAAAAACCATCTCGATTTGTTGGGGCAAGTCTTTTACGAATTTGACAGTCGGGATTATTTTAGTGGTGAGCCACAAGCGCAATTATCCTGCCTCAACCGCGCGGCGGAATTCGTTCTGCGTACCCAGAAAGTTGAACGTCGGTTTATGGGACTGGTTAAACGCATGAAAGCCGCCTACGACGTCTGCTGCGGCAGCGAAGCATTATCACAGACAGAACGTGACTATATTCACTATTATCTTGCTGTTCGTTCAATTGTTTTCAAACTGACGAAAGGTGACGCACCGGATGTCACCCAGATGAATGCTCGCGTTCGCGAAATGATTGCAGAAGCGTTAAAAGCTGATGGCGTAGAAGAAATTTATTTTCTTGGCGACAAAAAAGCGGAATCCATCGATATTTTTGACGAAGATTATCTGGCGCGAATTAACAAGATCAAACTTCCGGCAACGAAGATCCAGTTATTACAAAAATTACTGGAAAAAGCGATCAGCGACTTCAAGAAAGTGAACCAGTTGCAAGGGATTAACTTCACCCGCCGCTTCCAGGCGATTATAGATCGTTATAATGAGCGGCGAGAAGATGATGTACTCAACGGTGAAGAATTCGATACATTCAGTCAGGAAATGACCGATATTATCTATGATATTAAAACCGAAATGGGCACCTGGGCCGATTTAGGTATTGATATTGAAGAAAAAGCGTTTTTCGACATTCTTGCTCATATGCGCGATAAATATCAGTTCACCTATGACGATGAAAAAATGCTGTCACTGGCAAAAGAGATGAAAAGCGTGGTTGACAACACATCGAAATATCCTGACTGGAGTAAACGCGATGATATTAAAGCGAAACTGAAAGTTGAACTTATTCTGCTTCTACACAAGCATAAGTTCCCGCCAGTAGCGAATGATGATGTTTATATGGGTGTGCTGGCACAGGCAGAGAATTTTAAAGAACATCATATGAGTGCTTTAAATTAATTATGAAGGCCGGATACACTTTGTTGTCTGGCCATTCTGAATTAACGTTAATTTCTCTTCCAGATCTTTCCAGTAACGCTTTTATTATTTTCTATTTTTAGCTGGACTTTTCCCATATTTACTGATGATATGTCCAGGTATTTAGCGCGGTGCGGATGTGCGCCAACACACCCGCACCGCTAATCACAATCACTATTTATAGGGAATAGCAGTTATGACTGACACGCATTCTATTGCACTACCGTTTGAAGCAGAAGTCTCCCCGGCAAATAACCGTCAATTAACCGTGAGTTATGCGAGCCGCTACCCGGATTACAGCCGTATTCCCGCCATCACCCTGAAAGGTCAGTGGCTGGAAACCGCCGGTTTTGCCACCGGCACGGCGGTAGATGTCAAAGTGATGGAAGGCTGTATTGTCCTCACCGCCCAACCACCCGCCGCCGAAGAGAGCGAACTGATGCAGTCACTACGCAAGGTGTGTAAGCTGTCGGTGCGTAAACAAAGGCAGGTGCAGGAATTTATTGGGGTAATTACAGGTAAACAGAAAGTCGCCTGATACATTGACCCGGTAGCGCCAGTGCTACCGGGTATTATTCGCCACGTTATACCAACGCGCTCTCCATCTGTTTTTCAAATGCCTGACGAATTAATCCCATAATGTAAGGAAGTTGTGCGAGGTCGCTGAAACCAATTTCCACATCGCCATTGCCCCAGCGCCCAACATTTGTCACATCTTTGGCAATACCTTTCGGATCGACCAGTTCATGAAACTGCATATTAAGCGACAACCGCAGTCGGCTTTTTTGCGGCACAACATCAACAAAATTCGTTTCCGCTTTAAACGCAATATAGAGCTTCAATACTTCCTGCGTGATCCCTGCGTCCAGGCGCATAATTTCATCGCGAAGATGATCGAATAACACCCGGCTATGCGAACCATCAGCAAGAAAAGGATAATCACTCAGGCTGTAACTGGTTTTGTTTTCAGGCTGCCCCCGATAAACAGCTAAAACCTCTTCAGAAAGAGCAGGCGCTTGCCAGACCTGAACCGCGAGATCGGCCAGGCGATCGGCACGGGCGCGAATGGCGGCTTCATCCCATTTTTCGCACTGCCCAAGACCGATATTCAAATAGAGCGGGCTATGTTTAAAGCCGTCTTCAATATCGCGTTTTTCCGCGAAAGGTCTGTCACTGTAGCGGGAGTTATAGCGCGTTAAAGTGAGATTCCCCAACGTATGTAACAGTTCTTTATGCACACGCTGCCAGTCGCTTCCCAGCTCTTCACGCCATTTAGCCGACAGATTTTCGTTCTGCGGCATAATGTGCTCAATCGTAAACTCTTCCACGCGCTCTCTGCGTTTATCGTTTTCCAGTCGTCGTAACCAGTAGCTGCGGCTGCGGAAGTTATAGAGATCGCGCACTTTTAATTCCCGTTTAAATTCATCATCGTTGGGGAAACGACGATATGAAGGCAGGTTCATAAAATGTACCTGAATACTTTCCAGATATTTTTCTTTATTAATGACCTTATAAAAAGTGGCAAACGTCTTGTTCAAAGAATTCGTCGGAATTGCACATACTGCACGGCGGAAAACATAAGATTCAATTAAACGAATTATGCTCAGGAAATCTTCGTGAGACAAATCGTCATTTTTATAGTCATGATAAAGCGCCAGTAAGAAAGGATACGCCACATCAACCTTTAACTCGCGCAAATCCTGAAAAGCCGTAGCAAGCGATTTGTCACTTTCTTTTCCCAATGCCATTGCACAGTAATACTCCGCGTAGATATGAATATCTTCAACCAGCCGATCTACGCCTTTTTCAGCAACACTCTGGCTGCGGGCATGGAGTTTAAATGCCTCATAGACTTCATCTGTCCGAGGGATCTCCCCCGTTTTTACCGTCAGATAATGACGCATAAAACTGTCAAAATATTCGCTGTAACCTTGCTGACCAAAGGCGACTTCCATTGGACGCCAGTGATCTTCATACAACCGGGTTTGATGCTCTGGTTCGAGGCCCATCAGAATAAAATTGCGCACCAGATCGGCCTGACTTAACGCCTTACCGGTGGAGTTCATACTTTCAAAAATCAGTTGCGGATTATCCTGACCACGATTAAGCGCCACATCGACAATTAATAACTTTGCTAACCCACGACATAAGGGGATCAAGTCATCACCGAGTTTGGCAATTTGTTCATCAAAGAAAGTAAAGTTTTCCATTATTCGATGGGAATAGTTTTCTGGCATTGGTCTTTGTTTTATTAACGCCAGCAAACTGTCTTTATCAGTCTCGGTCAGCAGTAATTTAAATCCTTTCTCGCCGGACTCATAAGGATTGAGCAAATAATAATTACGCAATTTCATTGCTGAAAAGCCATCAAAAACTTCGTCTTCGCCAAGATGGCGCGATAAAGCCTCAATCAGCAACATTGCGGTCGTCAGCCGTTGTTGACCATCAATGACCAGTAACGGAGAAATACCAGAAACCTGATACAACCCCTGCTCAATATAAACAACCGAACCGATAAAATGCGCTGATATATCGTCACGCTTTCCGGCACGAATGATGTCGTCCCAAAGTTGCCGACATTGTTGTTCTGTCCATGAATAAGTCCGTTGATAAATGGGAATAACAAACTGCTGCGAACGTTTTAAAAAATCGAGTAGGCGGGCTTCTGTAGCTTTCATTCTGACGTCTTTCCGTGAAGCGATGATTTCGCAATAATAACCACTTCCTTGTGGAGGTTATAGAGAAATCCTGTTTATCCGCGATGAATTGCCCCCTCACTCCACATCCTCCCTGCGTAACCCAATATCTCTCAACCGCTCATCACTCATCTGCTGTAACACTCGTCGGGTCTGCATTTGCCGCCGCCAACGCCTCACCGCATGCCAGAGTTGCACAAGTCTGATAAACGGCGTTTTGGCTTTGTTTTCGTGAAATTCCATCTGCTGCCTCCTCATCTTTCAGAGGCTTCATCATCCGCCTTCTGGCAGTTCACAATACAGATGCAAATATTAGTTTTATTTAACATACAGACAGGTTAAAACAGCATCTGCATCCGGTTTTTTAGCCTCATCTGTACCGGTTTTTCTTTCTGTATGGGCCAAATAAGGAATACAGCATGACGCGTTATCAACATCTGGCGACTCTACTTGCCGAGCGGATTGAGCAAGGGCTGTATCGTCACGGGGAGAAATTGCCGTCGGTGCGCAGCTTAAGTCAGGAGCACGGCGTCAGCATCAGCACCGTGCAACAGGCGTATCAGACGCTGGAAACGATGAGGCTCATCACTCCGCAGCCGCGTTCGGGTTATTTTGTCGCACAACGTAAAGCCCAGCCGCCTGTACCGCCGATGACGCGTCCGGTGCAGCGCCCGGTGGAAATTACCCAGTGGGATCAGGTGCTGGATATGCTGGAGGCGCATAGCGACAATTCCATTGTTCCGTTAAGCAAAAGCACGCCGGATGTCGAAACGCCCAGCCTGAAACCGCTGTGGCGTGAGCTAAGCCGGGTGGTGCAGCATAATCTGCAAACCGTTCTCGGTTATGACTTGTTAGCCGGTCAGCGAGTGTTGCGGGAGCAGATTGCCCGCCTGATGCTCGACAGCGGCTCGGTGGTCACCGCCGATGACATCATCATCACCAGCGGCTGCCATAACTCGATGTCGCTGGCGTTAATGGCGGTGTGTAAACCGGGCGATATTGTCGCGGTCGAATCTCCCTGTTATTACGGTTCGATGCAGATGCTGCGAGGCATGGGCGTGAAAGTGATTGAAATCCCAACCGATCCAGAAACTGGCATCAGCGTTGAAGCACTGGAACTGGCGCTGGAACAGTGGCCGATTAAAGGCATCATTCTGGTGCCAAACTGTAATAATCCGCTGGGATTTATTATGCCGGACGCACGCAAACGGGCCGTTCTCTCTCTCGCTCAGCGTCATGATATTGTGATTTTTGAAGATGATGTCTACGGCGAACTGGCAACGGAGTATCCGCGCCCGCGGACCATCCATTCATGGGATATCGACGGGCGAGTGCTGTTGTGCAGCTCGTTCAGTAAAAGTATTGCTCCAGGCCTGCGCGTGGGTTGGGTCGCACCGGGGCGTTATCACGATAAACTGATGCATATGAAATACGCCATCAGCAGCTTTAATGTGCCGTCCACGCAAATGGCGGCGGCAACGTTTGTGTTGGAAGGCCACTATCATCGCCATATCCGGCGGATGCGGCAGACTTATCAGCGCAATCTGGCGCTTTATACCTGCTGGATACGGGAATATTTTCCCTGCGAAATCTGTATTACGCGCCCGAAAGGCGGATTTTTACTGTGGATAGAATTGCCTGAACAGGTCGATATGGTCTGCGTTGCGCGGCAGCTGTGCCGCATGAATATCCAGGTGGCAGCAGGCTCGATTTTCTCGGCTTCCGGCAAATACCGTAATTGTCTACGCATCAACTGCGCTTTGCCGCTCAGCGAAACCTATCGCGAAGCACTAAAGCAAATTGGCGAGGCCGTGTATCGGGCAATGGAATAAATTCGAATTAGTGGCGAAGCACCTGATTTCCTCTCACGAATCGCCTGTAACTCGTTGTATCTTTGCAGGGTCATCGCCACGTTCCAGCATGGCTTAGGCAAAGTGTGCTTCGTTCATACCGGATGCGGCGTGAACGCCTTATCCGGCCTACAAACCGCGCAAATTCAATAGATTGCAGAGGAAATGTAGGTCTGATAAGCGTAGCGCATCAGGCAGCTTTGCGTTTGTCATCCGTCTCTGATTAGTATTCGATCCATGGATCGCGCTTGATTTCAGGCAAGGGCTGCTCTAATGCCTGCATTTGCTCTGTCGAAAGTCCGGTAATCTTTTGTATCCATTCAGGATCTGCCCCATTCTGCAACAACAATCTAAGGAGGCGTTGTTCCCCTTCTTCTTTCCCCTTTTCCATCCCCAACAGCCATCCATCATTATAAATTCGCTCTGCAATCGTCATTATTCGCTCCCTGTGTTGTGGCATTCGACGGGTAAGTTCGCTGATAAACGCCTTAAAACGCGCTTCATCGCCAGTCAGTAAAATGTAATTTAACAGCGCAGTTATCTGGCTGTCATTAGCACACTCTGTAACCAGTAATACTACCAGTTGGTCAATAAGCCCCATCAGATCGCGCTGGCGAATATGCTTTTGGATCAACTCCAACAGGGCGACTCTGCGATGCTGCACAATCTCGTCGTCTGGCACGGCAGTGACATCCACCAGCGGGAACGCTGCGCTATAAAGTTTCCGTGCGGTAGTCGGGGCGGCAAATTCGTCCAGCCAGCACAGGGACCAGGGGTAAGGACTACGACTACCGTGATAAAACAGCATCGGGATAACCAGCGGTAGCGGCCGGCGTTTATCATGCTCGATATGGCGCTGCATCACCGCCATGGAATATCGCATCAGGCGAAAGGCCATATGAATATCCTCACGGCTCTGATGTTCAATCACCACATAGATATAGCCATCACCTTCACGGGTCTCTACCGACCACAGAATATCGGAGTGTAGCGCCCGCAATTTTTCATCGACAAAGCTGGCGGATTCCAGTTTTAAGCTGTCGAGATCGCACAGTTCACGTAAATCTTTGGGTAAGTGGATCTCCATAAAATCCCGCGCGGTGTCAGGGTGAGTGAGAAAGGATTTAAATAATGCGTCATGTGGCGTGCTGGTCGTGAAGTTTGTCATGGCGATCCGTCACCTGTAGATAAGATGGCCCGACTTTAGCGACTAACAAAACCATTCTCACCCGGCAATTTCTCGTTCCCCGAGGTGCTTTCCAGGCTATTTTTGTTCGTCTGCAAACGATACATTTTTCCGGAAACAGGCTCGCGTTTTACATGTCCTGTACCCGGCAGATATTCCCCTTTCCACCGCGCTCTTTTGATTAACCGCAAATTTTAATTACACTTAAGGTGTATATTTTCTATGCAACCCATCAATTCAAGAGGTGTAATGTGCTGATGACTATTTGTAATCGTTATACATTCTGACCCGAAGTCAGAAGGTATTTCTCTGTCTGTGTGTTCACAGGCAGTGTGGTTGATTACATGAAATTCAGTACATTTGTCCTTCTCGCCTGCCTTTCGTCATTACCGACGGTATTGAATTTCGTTTTCCCCGTTGGGGTTCTCCGGACAAGGAGTTGTTTGTTATGCCACGTTTTTTTGCCCGCCATGCCGCTACGCTGTTTTTCCCGATGGCGTTGATTTTGTATGACTTTGCCGCCTATCTTTCGACGGATCTGATCCAGCCTGGAATTATCAATGTGGTCCGTGATTTTAATGCCGATGTCAGTCTGGCCCCTGCTGCCGTCAGTCTCTATCTCGCTGGCGGTATGGCGTTGCAGTGGCTGCTGGGGCCGCTTTCCGACAGGATTGGCCGCAGGCCAGTGCTGATTACCGGGGCGCTAATATTTACCCTTGCCTGCGCTGCGACAATGTTCACAACGTCTATGACACAGTTTCTTATCGCGCGTGCAATTCAGGGCACCAGTATCTGTTTTATTGCTACCGTTGGTTATGTCACGGTGCAGGAGGCGTTCGGACAGACAAAAGGGATCAAGTTGATGGCGATTATCACCTCCATCGTACTGATTGCGCCGATTATTGGCCCGCTTTCCGGCGCAGCTCTGATGCACTTTGTGCACTGGAAAGTCCTTTTTGCCATCATTGCGGTTATGGTTTTTATCTCATTTGTTGGCTTACTGCTGGCGATGCCAGAGACGGTGAAGCGCGGCGCGGTTCCATTTAGCGCCAAAAGCGTCTTGCGCGATTTTCGTAATGTCTTTTGCAATCGGCTGTTCCTCTTTGGCGCAGCAACCATCTCTTTAAGCTATATCCCAATGATGAGTTGGGTGGCTGTCTCGCCGGTGATCCTGATCGACGCGGGCGGCTTAACAACTTCGCAGTTCGCCTGGACACAGGTTCCGGTGTTCGGCGCGGTGATTGTCGCGAATGCCATCGTGGCGCGTTTCGTTAAAGATCCGACCGAACCGCGCTTTATCTGGCGTGCCGTACCCATTCAACTGGTCGGCCTCGCGCTGTTGATTATCGGCAATCTGCTGTCACCGCACGTCTGGCTGTGGTCGGTGCTGGGCACCAGTCTGTATGCTTTCGGGATTGGTTTGATCTTCCCGACCTTATTCCGCTTTACGCTGTTTTCCAATAACTTACCGAAAGGGACCGTCTCCGCATCGCTGAATATGGTGATCCTGATGGTGATGTCTGTCTCAGTCGAAATCGGCCGCTGGATGTGGTTTAACGGCGGTCGCTTGCCGTTTCATCTGTTAGCCGTCGTGGCGGGCGTTATCGTCGTTTTCACCCTGGCAGGATTGCTCAATCGCGTGCGCCAACATCAGGCTGCCGAGCTGGCGGAGGAGCAGTGATTTTTGCGCGATCCTGCCGTCAGGCTCTATTCTTAACGTTATGAATAAACTCATTGAACTCAGACGCGCCAAAATGTTGGCGCTCTCTTTACTGCTTATCGCCGCTGCTACCTTTGTCGTTACGCTGTTTTTGCCGCCCAATTTTTGGGTGAGCGGTGTGAAGGCGATTGCTGAAGCGGCGATGGTCGGCGCGCTGGCGGACTGGTTTGCGGTGGTGGCGCTGTTTCGCCGCGTGCCGATTCCGATCATTTCTCGTCATACGGCGATTATCCCGCGTAATAAGGACCGGATTGGCGAAAATCTCGGCCAGTTCGTGCAGGAAAAATTTCTCGATACCCAGTCGCTGGTGGCATTGATTCGACGTCACGAACCTGCGTTGTTGATTGGCAACTGGTTTAGTCAGCCGGATAACGCCCGCCGCGTTGGTCAGCATCTGTTGCAGATCATGAGCGGTTTTCTTGAACTGACCGATGATGCGCGTATTCAGCGCCTGCTTAAGCGCGCGGTCCATCGGGCGATTGATAAGGTCGATCTTTCCGGCACCAGTGCGTTGATGCTGGAGAGTATGACCAAAAACGATCGTCATCAGGTGCTGCTGGATACGCTGATCGCGCAGTTGATTGCTCTTCTCCAGCGCGATAAATCGCGCAAGTTTATTGCCCAGCAAATTGTTCGCTGGCTGGAGAGCGAGCATCCGCTGAAAGCCAAAATTTTGCCTACTGAATGGCTGGGCGAACATAGCGCGGAGTTGGTTTCTGACGCGGTGAATTCTTTGCTTGATGATATCAGCCGCGATCGTGCACATCAGATCCGCCATGCGTTTGATCGCGCCACTTTTGCCCTGATCGACAAGTTGAAAAACGATCCGGAAATGGCAGCGCGAGCCGATGCCGTAAAAAGTTATCTGAAAGAAGATGAAGCTTTTAACCGCTATCTCAGTGAATTGTGGGGGGATTTACGGGAATGGCTGAAAGCGGATATCAACAGTGAAGATTCTCGTGTGAAAGAACGTATCGCGCGGGCGGGTCAATGGTTTGGCGAAACGTTAATTGCCGATGATGCCTTGCGGGCGTCGTTAAATGGTCACCTGGAACAAGCCGCGCACCGCGTCGCGCCTGAGTTTTCCGCATTCCTGACGCGCCACATCAGCGATACGGTAAAAAGCTGGGATGCGCAGGATATGTCGCGGCAAATCGAGTTAAATATCGGCAAAGATCTGCAGTTTATCCGTGTCAACGGTACGCTGGTTGGCGGTTGTATTGGACTTATTTTGTATTTGCTGTCGCAGCTCCCGGCCTTGTTCCCCCTCGGCAATTTTTAGAAATCCATGAAAAACTAAGTGGCTAACCGCGAGAGAGATCAAATAAACCATACTAAAAGAATGGTAATAATGTGGCCTCTTTTCATTATCTCCCGTGGTACGGGGAAGGAAAATCATGTCACTTGTCACCGATCTACCCGCCATTTTCGATCAGTTCTCTGAAGCTCGCCAGAAAGGCTTTCTCACCGTCATGGATCTCAAGGAGCGCGGCATTCCGCTGGTTGGCACCTACTGCACGTTCATGCCGCAAGAGATCCCGATGGCAGCCGGTGCGGTTGTGGTTTCGCTCTGTTCTACCTCTGATGAAACCATTGAAGAAGCGGAGAAAGATCTGCCGCGCAACCTCTGCCCGCTGATTAAAAGCAGCTACGGCTTCGGCAAAACCGATAAATGCCCCTACTTCTACTTTTCGGATCTGGTGGTCGGTGAAACCACCTGCGACGGCAAAAAGAAAATGTATGAATACATGGCGGAGTTTAAGCCCGTTCATGTGATGCAGTTGCCGAACAGCGTTAAGGACGATGCCTCGCGTGCGTTATGGAAAGCCGAGATGCTGCGCTTGCAAAAAACGGTAGAAGAACGTTTTGGGCACGAGATTAGCGAAGATGCTCTGCGCGATGCCATTGCGCTGAAAAACCGCGAACGTCGCGCACTGGCTAATTTTTATCATCTTGGGCAGTTAAATCCTCCGGCGCTTAGCGGCAGCGACATTCTGAAAGTGGTCTACGGCGCAACCTTCCGGTTCGATAAAGAGGCGTTGATCAATGAACTGGACGCGATGACAGCCCGCGTTCGTCAGCAGTGGGAAGAAGGCCAGCGGCTGGCCCTGCGTCCACGCATTTTAATCACCGGCTGCCCGATTGGCGGCGCAGCAGAAAAAGTGGTGCGCGCGATTGAAGAGAATGGCGGCTGGGTTGTCGGTTATGAAAACTGCACCGGGGCGAAAGCGACCGAGCAATGCGTGGCAGAAACGGGCGATGTCTACGACGCACTGGCGGATAAATATCTGGCGATTGGCTGCTCCTGTGTTTCGCCGAACGATCAGCGCCTGCAAATGCTCAGCCAGATGGTGGAAGAATATCAGGTCGATGGCGTAGTTGATGTGATTTTGCAGGCGTGCCATACCTACGCGGTGGAGTCGCTGGCGATTAAACGTCATGTGCGTCAGCAGCACAACATTCCTTATATCGCTATTGAAACAGACTACTCCACCTCAGATGTCGGGCAGCTCAGTACCCGTGTCGCGGCCTTTATTGAGATGCTGTAAGGAGTGGCAGTGACATATTCGATTGGCATTGATTCTGGTTCTACCGCCACCAAAGGGATCTTACTGGCAGACGGCGTGATTACGCGCCGTTTCCTCGTTCCAACACCCTTTCGTCCGGCAACAGCAATTACTGAAGCCTGGGAAACTCTGCGCGAAGGGTTAGAGACAACGCCGTTTCTGACGCTCACCGGCTATGGACGGCAACTGGTGGATTTTGCCGATAAACAAGTGACGGAAATCTCCTGTCACGGGCTGGGCGCACGGTTTCTTGCGCCAGCAACGCGCGCGGTAATCGACATCGGTGGTCAGGACAGCAAAGTGATTCAGCTTGATGATGACGGTAACCTGTGCGATTTCCTGATGAATGACAAATGCGCGGCGGGCACCGGGCGTTTCCTGGAGGTGATCTCGCGCACGCTTGGCACCAGCATCGAGCAACTCGACAGCATTACCGAAAATGTCACGCCGCACGCCATCACGAGTATGTGCACAGTGTTTGCCGAATCAGAAGTGATCAGCCTGCGCTCAGCGGGCGTCGCGCCAGAAGCGATTCTCGCCGGAGTGATTAACGCGATGGCGCGGAGGAGTGCCAATTTCATTGCTCGTCTCTCCTGTGAAGCGCCGATTCTGTTTACTGGTGGCGTTAGTCATTGCCAGACGTTTGCCCGGATGCTGGAATCTCATCTGGGAATGCCGGTAAATACCCATCCTGATGCGCAATTTGCTGGCGCAATTGGCGCGGCGGTAATTGGTCAACGAGTGAGGACACGCCGATGAAAGAGTTTTTATTTTTATTTCACTCCACGGTCGGCGTCATACAAACCCGCAAGGCGTTGCAGGCAGCGGGCATGACTTTTCGCGTCAGCGATATTCCCCGTGATTTACGCGGCGGCTGCGGGTTATGCATTTGGCTGACCTGTCCCCCCGGCGAGGAAATACAATGGGTGATCCCTGGGCAGACTGAGTCAATTTATTGCCAGCAGGATGGTGTCTGGCGCTGCATTGCACATTACGGGGTTTCTCCGCGTTAAGGATTCATTAAGGTCGCTACGTATACTTCTCGATATCTTATTGATTTGCCTTAAAGGGATTACCGTGACAAAAAGTATTTCGTTAAGTAAACACATCTCCGTTATTGTGATTCTTTTTGCCATTGTGGCAGTGTGTACTTTCTTCGTGCAATCTTGCGCCCGTAAAAGCAATCATGCAGCATCATTTCAGAATTACCACGCCACCATTGACGGCAAAGAAATTGCAGGCATAACGAATAATATCTCTTCGCTGACCTGGTCGGCACAAAGCAATACTCTTTTTAGCACTATCAACAAACCTGCCGCCATTGTTGAAATGACCACCAATGGTGATTTTATCCGCACAATTCCTCTGGATTTTGTTAAGGATCTCGAGACGATCGAATACATTGGCGATAATCAGTTTGTCATTAGCGATGAGCGCGATTACGCCATTTATGTGATTTCACTGACCCCAAACTCGGAAGTAAAAATCCTCAAAAAAATAAAAATCCCGCTGCAAGACTCCCCAACCAATTGCGGTTTTGAAGGGTTGGCTTATTCTCGCCAGGATCACACTTTCTGGTTTTTTAAAGAGAAAAATCCGATTGAGGTCTACAAAGTTAACGGGCTGTTAAGTAGCAATGAATTACACATCAGCAAAGACGAGGCACTACAACGGCAATTTACTTTAGATGATGTGTCCGGCGCAGAATTTAACCAGCAAAAAAATACGCTTCTGGTGCTATCTCATGAATCTCGCGCACTCCAGGAAGTAACCCTGGTTGGCGAGGTTATCGGTGAAATATCACTAACCAAAGGTAGTCGAGGTTTGTCGCATAACATCAAACAGGCCGAAGGGATTGCGATGGATGCCTCTGGTAATATTTATATCGTTAGCGAACCAAATCGTTTTTATCGCTTTACCCCTAAATCATCGCATTAACAGGCTGGCATATTTCACCTTTTTGTTATTAACTTGTTAACAACAAAAATGACATACAAGGTTAAACATGCCTTCGTCCTCGCATCCCGTAGAACGCTTTTCTTTCAGCACCGCGCTTTTCGGGATGCTGGTTCTGACCTTAGGTATGGGATTAGGTCGCTTCCTTTATACGCCTATGTTGCCCGTCATGATGGCGGAAGGGGCGTTTTCATTTAGCCAGCTCTCGTGGATTGCCAGCGGCAACTATGCGGGGTATCTGGCTGGCAGTCTGCTATTTTCGTTTGGCGCATTTCACCAGCCGTCGCGCCTGCGCCCATTACTGTTGGTTTCTGCCCTGGCGAGCGGGTTGTTGATCCTCGCAATGGCATGGTTGCCGCCATTTATTCTGGTGTTATTGATTCGCTTCCTGGCGGGTGTCGCCAGCGCCGGTATGCTGATTTTTGGTTCGACGCTGATTATGCAGCACACGCGCCATCCTTTTGTGCTGGCAGCTTTGTTTTCTGGCGTTGGCATTGGCATTGCACTGGGCAACGAATATGTTCTGGCAGGCCTGCATTTTGCCTTCTCCTCGCAAACGTTATGGCAAGGCGCCGGGGCGCTTTCTGGCATGATGCTGATTGCACTTACGCTTTTAATGCCCTCGAAAAAACACGCCATCGCACCAATGCCATTGGCAAAAACGGAGCAACAGATAATGAGCTGGTGGTTACTGGCTATTCTGTACGGCCTTGCGGGATTTGGTTATATCATCGTCGCGACTTACCTGCCGCTCATGGCGAAAGATGCAGGCTCACCATTGTTAACCGCCCATCTCTGGACGTTAGTCGGCTTATCAATTGTGCCAGGCTGCTTTGGCTGGCTATGGGCAGCAAAACGTTGGGGGGCTTTGCCTTGCCTGACGGCGAATTTGCTGGTGCAGGCTATCAGTGTGCTGCTTACTCTCGCCAGCGACTCTCCTCTCTTGCTTATCATTAGTAGTATCGGTTTTGGCTGTACCTTTATGGGCACGACATCTCTGGTGATGACTATCGCCCGCCAACTGAGCGTTCCGGGAAATCTCAATCTTTTAGGCTTTGTGACGCTCATTTACGGCATTGGACAAATCCTCGGCCCGGCGCTGACCAGTATGCTCGGCAATGGAACACCGGCGCTTGCCGGCGCCACTCTCTGCGGCGCGGCGGCGTTGTTTATTGCTGCGCTTATCAGCACAGTACAATTATTTAAGCTGCAAGTGGTCACTTCATGAGGAGTGTTTCCCTTACCACTCAAGAAACTCAACAGCAACCGTTGATGTCAGCCAGACCCCGTTTTCCGCTTGCCAGAAAGGGATGCCTCGTTTCGCCATTTCCTGTGCTTTGACGGTTAAGATAACCGGCGATCCGTGTCTTGCTCCCACTTTGCGTGCCGTTGCTTCATCAGCAGAGAGATGTACGTAATGACGCTCCCCTGCAATCAGCCCCTGTTTTTTTATCTCGTCAAGGAAACGGCTTGCCGTACCGTGGTAGAGAAACTGTGGCGGTGTTTTTTCGGCAAAGGAAATGGCGACCTGCGAAGTCGAATGCCCCTGAACCGCGCGGATGCACCTACCATCACTGGAATAACTAAAACGCTTTTTATCGCTGGTGGCAACCACAGTATCCAGCAATGCACGGGTTAACCGCTTGCCCGCTTTTTGGGCACAAAGTATGAGCTTATCGATATCCGCCCATCCTTCACGGTCAAGTACGATACCAATCGCCTCCGGTTTGTGTCGGAGGACAAAACTTAAAAACTTGCTCGTATCCGCCAACTCTTTTTCGTTGTACTTTGCCATCGCGTTTTCGTCCCTGGATTTTCTGTTTTTATTTACTGATGTCATTGTCACTGGGTTTATGAATTTTCTGCAACTCAATCCTGCGCAGAGCCTTTTCTACACAGCGTAATTTTTCCGCTATGCAAAAAACGCATAGCAAGAAACATACTTGCATTTTCCCCATACCCACATGGCTGATAAGGTTTTTCAGCTCCAGGAATTTTCCTGGCTCAAGCAACACACAAACACAAAAAAACAATGGGGATTGTTATGACACAACAAGGGGATGCTGTAGCCGGGGAGCTGGCGACAGAAAAAGTGGGCATTAAAGGGTATCTGGCTTTTTTTCTCACCATAATCTTTTTTTCCGGAGTTTTTTCCGGGACAGACAGCTGGTGGCGCGTTTTTGATTTTTCCGTTCTGAACGGATCGTTTGGGCAACTGCCTGGTGCGAACGGAGCCACCACCTCATTTCGCGGGGCGGGTGGCGCGGGGGCTAAAGATGGCTTTCTCTTTGCGCTGGAGCTGGCACCGTCAGTCATTCTCTCTCTGGGGATTATTTCAATTACCGATGGTCTTGGTGGATTACGCGCCGCGCAGCAGTTAATGACACCTGTGCTAAAACCGTTGTTGGGCATTCCAGGGATCTGCTCGCTGGCGCTGATCGCTAACCTGCAAAACACGGATGCCGCCGCCGGTATGACCAAAGAGCTGGCGCAGGAAGGTGAAATTACCGAACGCGATAAAGTGATTTTCGCCGCATATCAAACCAGCGGTAGCGCCATCATCACCAACTACTTCTCTTCCGGCGTCGCGGTGTTTGCCTTTCTGGGCACGTCCGTAATCGTACCTTTAGCCGTCATCCTGGTGTTTAAATTTGTCGGAGCCAACATTTTGCGCGTCTGGCTTAACTTCGAAGAACGTCGCAACCCAACGCAAGGAGCGCAAGCATGACAACTCAGGTCCGCAAAAATGTCATGGATATGTTTATCGATGGTGCGCGCCGTGGCTTTACTATCGCCACGACCAACCTGCTGCCAAACGTGGTGATGGCGTTTGTCATCATTCAGGCGCTGAAAATTACCGGCCTGCTCGACTGGGTGGGGCATATCTGTGAACCCGTAATGGCGCTGTGGGGATTACCCGGTGAAGCGGCAACCGTCCTTTTAGCCGCATTAATGAGTATGGGCGGCGCAGTCGGTGTTGCCGCCAGTCTGGCGACCGCCGGCGCATTAACCGGTCACGATGTCACCGTTTTACTGCCCGCGATGTATTTAATGGGCAACCCGGTGCAAAATGTCGGTCGCTGCCTGGGGACAGCCGAAGTGAATGCCAAATATTACCCGCATATCATTACGGTCTGCGTGATTAACGCATTGCTGTCGATCTGGGTTATGCAGCTTATTGTTTAACAAGGAGTTACCATGATTGATTATACCGCAGCCGGTTTTACCCTGCTGCAGGGAGCGCATTTGTATGCGCCGGAAGATCGGGGAATTTGCGATGTCCTCGTCGCTAACGGCAAAATTATCGCCGTTGCCAGCAATATCCCTTCTGACATTGTACCGGACTGCACGGTTGTCGATCTCAGCGGGCAGATCCTCTGTCCTGGTTTTATTGATCAACACGTCCATTTGATTGGTGGTGGCGGTGAAGCAGGTCCCACGACGCGCACGCCAGAAGTGGCGCTAAGTCGCCTGACGGAAGCGGGCGTCACGTCAGTGGTTGGTCTGCTGGGCACCGACTCTATCTCTCGCCACCCGGAATCCCTGCTCGCCAAGACCCGTGCGCTCAATGAAGAAGGCATCAGCGCCTGGATGCTGACCGGCGCTTATCATGTCCCTTCCCGCACCATTACAGGTTCCGTGGAAAAAGACGTGGCGATTATCGATCGTGTGATTGGCGTGAAATGCGCCATCTCTGATCACCGTTCTGCCGCACCGGACGTTTATCACCTGGCTAATATGGCGGCGGAATCCCGCGTTGGCGGTTTGCTCGGCGGTAAACCTGGCGTCACCGTGTTCCACATGGGCGACAGCAAAAAGGCGTTACAGCCTGTCTATGACCTGCTGGAAAACTGCGATGTGCCGATCAGCAAGTTGCTGCCGACCCACGTTAACCGCAACGTTCCGTTGTTTGAGCAGGCGCTGGAGTTCGCGCGCAAAGGCGGCACTATCGATATCACCAGCAGCATTGACGAACCGGTCGCCCCTGCCGAAGGTATTGCCCGCGCCGTTCAGGCGGGTATTCCGCTGGCACGCGTCACCCTCAGCTCCGACGGCAACGGTAGCCAGCCGTTCTTCGATGACGAAGGGAATTTAACCCATATCGGTGTTGCCGGTTTTGAAACGTTGCTGGAAACCGTGCAGGTGCTGGTCAAAGACTATGATTTCAGTATCAGCGATGCCCTGCGCCCGCTCACCAGTAGCGTAGCCGGTTTCCTTAACCTGACCGGGAAAGGCGAAATTCTGCCAGGCAATGATGCTGACTTGCTGGTCATGACGCCAGAACTGCGCATTGAGCAGGTATACGCTCGCGGCAAACTGATGGTCAAAGACGGCAAAGCCTGCGTGAAAGGAACGTTTGAAACGGCTTAAACGGTTGTCAGCCGCCCGAATGGACGTAGAATGCCCGCAAGGGCGGCTGACAGAGTAAAACGTAATGGATGACTGTGGTGCGATTTTGCATAATATTGAAACCAAATGGCTTTATGATTTTCTGACCCTGGAAAAATGCCGCAATTTTTCCCAGGCGGCAGTCAGTCGCAACGTCTCGCAACCGGCATTCAGCCGCCGCATCCGTGCGCTGGAACAGGCGATTGGTGTTGAATTGTTTAACCGCCAGGTAACGCCGCTGCAACTCTCAGAACAAGGGAAAATCTTCCATTCGCAGATCCGCCATCTGTTGCAACAGTTAGAGAGCAATCTGGCAGAGCTGCGTGGCGGCAGCGATTACGCGCAACGAAAAATCAAGATAGCCGCTGCACACTCTCTTTCCCTCGGGCTGTTACCGTCCATTATCAGCCAGATGCCGCCGCTCTTTACCTGGGCAATTGAAGCTATTGATGTCGATGAAGCGGTCGATAAACTGCGTGAAGGGCAAAGTGACTGTATTTTTTCCTTTCACGACGAAGATTTGCTGGAAGCGCCGTTTGACCACATTCGCTTATTTGAATCTCAATTGTTCCCTGTCTGCGCCAGTGACGAACACGGAGAAGCACTTTTTAACCTCGCGCAGCCACACTTTCCGTTACTGAATTACAGCCGCAACTCCTACATGGGGCGATTGATTAATCGCACCCTGACGCGCCACAGTGAGTTAAGTTTCAGCACCTTTTTTGTCTCTTCGATGAGCGAGCTTTTAAAGCAGGTTGCCCTCGACGGCTGTGGGATTGCCTGGCTGCCGGAGTACGCCATCCAACAAGAAATTCGCAGCGGGAAGCTCGTTGTACTGAATCGGGACGAACTGGTGATCCCGATTCAGGCCTATGCATACCGGATGAATACCCGCATGAATCCCGTTGCCGAACGCTTCTGGCGTGAACTGCGCGAGCTGGAGATTGTGCTTAGCTGACATTCTCCAGCGTCGCACTGCGCCAACCGCCATTATCCCAGACCAGATCAAACGTTAGCGGTTCATCGTCGTGGTACAGCATTATCTCAAGGCTGATCGCCAGAGTGTGGCAGTACGCTTCTTTCAGATTAACCTGCAACGCCGCAATCCGTGGCTCATGAAATAACAGTGCAGAACGCAGCTGACGGCAATACCAGCTCTGGAGATGTTTGTCGCTCGGGTTATGGTTATGCACTTGCCACTCGGGCATGCCTGAAACAAGTAATGACGGTAATGCCGAATGAGGAGAATTAAAAAGAGTGAGGAGATCGCTGCATACCGATTTACGCAGCAATGACGTTTTATTGCCTGAAATTTTAGGTAAAACAGCCTGAAGTGATTGGCGCATCATTTTGCGCACTCCTGACGTTTAGCAACATATGCGGCTTGCCCTGAACACCGGGCACCACTGTATTGATGCTCATTTTCCATAGCCATTCCCTTTTGTTCATTACATCCATGTCAGTCTGAGACAGGCCTGAATCCTGTCAGCAAAGTATAAAACCTTACTTGCCTATGAATATCTACTGACTTTTCAGGAAAAAAGTCATGATTTGATAAAAATCATCAAACTCAAAAAAAAACCGCTAGTATATTCTGAATATTCCGAATAGTTACGTAGATGAAAATACTTGTCACCGCTGCTACTTAATTCCGGTGGGAAATTATTTATTTCCGCATAATCAGCCATGTATTATTTGAAACAATTAGTTTGTAAATAATATAAATTGATAACATATCAAATACATCAAAAATACCATTCACAGGCATTATTAATATAGACCTCAATATAGCAACATCAAATTCCAATTAGTAATAAGATATGCTTTTAAATTGCATGCAAATAATTTTAAATGAGCGTTTTTTGATACTTTAGAGTGTTTCCTACCCTTTAATATCACCGTGTAGAGTTGATATCACTACAACAGAAACATGCATGTCATTTGTTTACTTCTCTTTTTACTACAGAAAAATTTATCTATTTTTCTAAACATCAGTGAAATACTCATAAAAGGTAACTATTATGTCTATGCCATTAAGCAATGCCCTTCAGAGTCAAATTATTACAGATGCTCACTTCCTTCATCACCCAATAGTCGACAGTGAGTTTACACGTAAATTAAAATATGCACGCATGGATTCGGAAAACATCTATCTTCCGCCTCTTACTCGTGGCAATAACCATAATTACGATGGAAAAAGCGTTGTCGAAATTAGAAAACTTGATATTAGTAAAGAGCCCTGGCCATTTAATTATGTGACAGGAGCATGCAGAGAATCCGATGGTATTACAACAACAGGACGTATGCTCTATCGGAACTTGAAAATCACCTCAGCTTTAGACGAAATATATGGTGGCATATGTAAAAAGGCGCATGCTACCACAGAGTTAGCAGAAGGTTTACGGCTAAATTTATTTATGAAGAGCCCTTTCGATCCTGTTGAGGACTATACAGTTCATGAAATAACATTAGGCCCTGGTTGCAATGTTCCTGGTTATGCCGGAACCACGATAGGATATATTTCAACCCTTCCAGCTTCTCAGGCAAAAAGATGGACCAATGAGCAGCCAAGGATTGATATCTATATTGATCAGATAATGACGGTAACAGGGGTAGCAAATTCTTCCGGATTCGCCCTTGCCGCATTACTTAATGCTAATATTGAGTTGGGCAATGACCCAATAATTGGTATAGAAGCCTATCCCGGTACCGCGGAGATCCATGCAAAAATGGGATATAAAGTTATCCCGGGTGATGAAAATGCACCACTCAAACGTATGACTCTGCAACCGTCATCTCTTCCAGAACTGTTTGAATTAAAAAATGGTGAATGGAATTATATTGGTAAATAACTACCAGGAAGAATGAGTACTAACATTCAGGTTATACAGATAGCTAAACAATACCCTGCAATTTACAAAGTAATACTCATTGCGACTTCTTAATTTAAGAAAGCGCAAGGAACGTTTACCCTTGCGCTTATTATAATAAGTCAGGCGTCGACTTTATCCAGCGGCCATGAATCAAACAGATAGCCATCAAAATAAATATCGTCAACGTTCGAGAATTCCAGCAGACGTTGCTTAACGTTTTCCAGATGCTGCCACATTGCCAGCTTCGCCGCTCGGGCATCTTTTTTGATTAACGCGGCGAGGATCTGTTTGTGATCGCCCAACCACTCTTTGCGATACAGGCTGTCATCCAGATGGCTGTGCAACTGGATCCACATTGGATTGTTTTCCCGCCACTGCCAGGACTGACGGAACAGCTCCACCAGCATGCTGTTATGCGTTGCTTCGGCAATGGCGAGATGGAACTGCATATCACCGCTTTCGCTGCTACCCGGCGCGCTGGAAGCCAGTTCACGCTCTTCCAGTTGCAATGCCTGACGCATTTTGACGATATCTTCGCGGGTAGCCTGCAGGGCGGCAAACTCGGCGATGTTACTTTCCAGTAACTGACGCGCCTGTAACAGCTCAAAAGGACCCGCATCATTGCAGACGTTGGCATCCGGACTGTCTGTGTTGTGGCTGCCTGAGTTATCAAGAACATAGATACCGGCACCCCGGCGTACTTCCACCAGCCCTTTGATCTCCAGCATGATCAGCGCTTCACGTACCACCGTCCGCGTGACATCAAGCATTTCTGCAATTTCACGCTCCGGCGGCAGCCGTTCGCCAGGGTTGTACGGCGTCTTTATGATCAGATCGCGGATCATCGCCCCGACTTCCTGGTAAGGTCTTTGCGCAGAGGTGGCAGATTTCATGGTGTTGTGTCCGTTAGGTGCGGTTAATCAAATTTTTGCCGGATGCGGCGTGAACGCCTTATCCGGCCTACAACGGGCAATTTTACGGCCCCCGTTAATCTCAAACTATACCATTAGCACTGGAAGTTGGCACGTACAGGTGGGCAAAAAAACGAAAACTGGTCAACCAAATATCAGTTTGATTGACCAGTAAGTCTGTAGGGTAATCAGTTAGTTACAGCGCAGCCACACACTCGCGCGCACCGCGTTCGCACAGCTGCTGATATGCCGCCGTCACTGCGCCAACAAAGTCGGCATTCTGCGGCAGATCATCGGCAAAAATACCGCTCAGGCCCAGCAGCGCTTTCACGCGGTCTGCGCCCTGATACTGCGCGTTGATCTTCTGGAACTCCGCCAGCATCGGGTCGACCACGTCAATGGCATTACCCTGCTCATCCACGCCCTGGGTGTAACGCATCCAGCCAGCCACGCCCAGCGCCAGGTGACGCCAGCTGCCGCCGTTTTGCAGGTGCAGACGCACCGGGTCCAGCAGACGCTGCGGTAACTTCTGGCTGCCGTCCATCGCAATCTGCCAGGTACGGTGACGCAGAGACGGGTTGCTGAAACGCTCGATCAGCAGCGTCGCATAGGCGTTCAGGTCTGTACCTTCCGGCATCGACAGCGTTGGCGCTTGTTCCTGCATCATCAGGGCAAAGGCCGCTTTGCGATAAGCCGGGTTAGTCATGGTGTCGGCAATGGTTTCATAGCCGCCGAGGTAACCGAGGTACGCCAGAAAAGAGTGGCTGCCGTTCAGCATACGCAGCTTCATCATTTCGAACGGCACAACGTCTGCAACGAACTGTGCGCCCACTTTATCCCAGTCCGGGCGACCATTAACGAAGTTATCTTCAATCACCCACTGACGGAACGGTTCGCAGGCAATGGCGCACGGGTCGTAAACACCCAGCTGGTCAGCAATTTCCTGTAAGGTTTCTGGCGTCGCCGCCGGAACGATGCGGTCAACCATGGTGCACGGGAAGGTGACATTTTCTTCAATCCATGCCGCCAGCTGCGGGTCACGCGCCTGAGCCAGCCCCAGTACCGCGACCTTCGCCACATGACCGTTTTCACGCACGTTATCGCAGGACATCACCGTAAACGCTTTCAACCCTTTTTCACGACGCAGACGCAAGGCTTCGACGATGTAACCAATCGCGGACTTCGGCGCAGTCGGGTTTTCCAGATCGTGCTTGATCAGCGGGTTATTGAGATCCAGTTGACCGCTTGCCGCATCAGCGCAGTAGCCTTTTTCCGTGACCGTTAGAGAGACAATCGCCGTTTGCGGACGCGCCATCGCGTTGAGAATACCTTCGCAGCCATCGATTTCCGGATGCAGCGCTTCTTTCATCGAACCGATAATTTTCAGCTCGGTGCTCTCTGCGCCTTTTTCCGCTACGGTGTACAGCAGTTGCTGTTTTTTCAGGTTTTCGATCAGCACGCGGTCGTTGCCTGGCATCAGGTTAACTTCGCAGATGCCCCAGTCGCTGTCGGTGCTTTCCAGCAGATGATGGGTATACAGCGCCTGGTGCGCGCGGTGAAACGCCCCGCAACCGAGATGCACAATGCGTGATTCCAGACGAGAATGATCCCATGACGGGCGGGCAACCGGCAGATTGCTGTCAACAATAGTAGTCATCGTAAACTCCAGAATCCGTCTTCAAAGAGTGACGGCAAGGAAGAAGGAACCGGCACGGCGCGCAGCCATGCCGGTGGATATTAACGGCTAAAGAAAGCGCGCTGGATCGCCAGTTCGACACCGCGAACTTCGGCCAGGCCTTTCAGACGACCAATTGCGGAGTAACCTGGGTTGGTTTTCTTCTTCAGGTCGTCCAGCATCTGATGACCGTGGTCCGGACGCATCGGGATCAGGTCTTCTTTGCCTTCCGCTTTACGACGGTGTTCTTCTTCAACAATCGCTTTCACCACTTCGTACATATCAACGTCACCGTTCAGGTGCGCCGCTTCGTGGAAGGTTTTCGGGTTATCTTCACGCATGGTGGAGCGCAGATGGGTGAAGTAAATACGCGGACCGAACTGCTTGATCATATCAACCAGATCGTTGTCAGCACGCACGCCGTAGGAACCGGTGCACATGGTAAAACCGTTTGCCATGCTGTTTACGGTATCAACCATCCACTGCATATCTTCAATGGTGGAAACAATGCGCGGCAGGCCGAGGATCGGGCGCGGCGGATCGTCCGGGTGAACAGCCATACGCACGCCGACTTCTTCAGCAACTGGAATAATCGCTTTCAGGAAGACGGCAAAGTTTTCGCGCAGCTTCGCTTTGTCGATATCTTTGTACAGCTCCAGGTGTTTACGGAACTGGTCGAGGGTGTAGCCTTCTTCCGCGCCCGGAAGACCAGCAATGATGTTACGGGTCAGACGCGCTTTGTCTTCGTCGCTCATAGTGGCGAAGCGAACAGCAGCCTGAGCAATTTCTTCTTCGGTGTAATCCGCTTCCGCGCCTGGACGTTTCAGGATATGCATTTCGAATGCAGCGAATTCGATCTGGTCGAAGCGCAGCGCTTTGGAGCCGTCTGGCAGCACGTATTCGAGGTCAGTACGGGTCCAGTCGAGCACCGGCATGAAGTTGTAGCACACGGTGCGAATGCCGCACTGCGCCAGGTTGCGCAGAGTCTGCTGATAGTTAGCGATCCACTGCTCATAGTTGCCAGTGTGGGTTTTGATATCTTCGTGAATTGGTACGCTTTCTACGACAGACCACACCAGGCCTGCGTCTTCAACGATCGCCTTGCGTTTGAGGATCTCTTCTACGGACCATACTTCGCCGTTCGGGATATGGTGCAGCGCGGTAACCACGCCAGTTGCGCCCGCCTGACGGACATCAGCTAAAGAAACCGGATCGTTTGGGCCGTACCAGCGCCAGGTCTGTTCCATGATTTTTCCTCTTTCACATAGTGGGTTCCACAGCAAAGAGACGCGGAACCCTGGAGTTGTTTAGGTATCCGGATGAACAACCAGACCGCAGCCGTGGCGTTGCATCGGATGAGATGGCGTATAAGTTCTACCTTTTGGTAAGACATGTCAACCCGAATTCTGAAATTGGTTAACCACATCACAAGAATTTCACTCTCATGGTTGTTGCTGCAAATTGCAGCAAAGGGTAATCGATGGTTATTGATCAGAGGATGTGACATTCATCGCAACAATGGTTGACCAATTTACATAACATGTCGCCCAAAATAACAACGGTTCAACCAGGTAAGGTAAAACGTTATGCATGTGCTTAACATTCTTTGGGTAATATTCGGCATTGGCCTGATGCTGGTACTGAATTTGAAGTTCAAAATCAATTCAATGGTGGCTTTGTTGGTGGCGGCGCTGTCCGTCGGGATGCTGGCGGGCATGGATTTGATGTCGCTGCTGCACACCATGAAAGCGGGCTTCGGCAACACGCTGGGGGAACTGGCTATCATCGTGGTGTTCGGTGCGGTCATCGGTAAATTGATGGTCGACTCCGGCGCGGCTCACCAGATAGCACATACGCTGCTGGCGCGTCTCGGTCTGCGCTATGTACAGCTGTCGGTGATTATCATCGGCCTGATTTTCGGTCTGGCGATGTTTTATGAAGTGGCCTTTATCATGTTAGCGCCGCTGGTTATTGTTATTGCCGCCGAAGCTAAAATTCCGTTCCTGAAACTGGCGATCCCGGCAGTAGCAGCTGCCACTACCGCACATTCATTGTTCCCACCGCAGCCGGGTCCGGTGGCGCTAGTGAACGCTTATGGCGCGGATATGGGGATGGTTTATATCTATGGCGTACTGGTGACGATCCCAAGTGTAATCTGCGCAGGTCTGATCCTGCCGAAGTTCCTCGGCAATCTTGAGCGCCCAACGCCATCATTCCTGAAAGCAGATCAACCGGTAGATATGAATAATCTGCCCTCTTTCGGCGTTTCGATTCTGGTGCCGCTGATCCCAGCGATCATTATGATCTCCACCACCATCACCAATATCTGGCTGGTAAAAGATACCCCTGCGTGGGAAGTGGTTAATTTTATTGGTTCCTCGCCGATTGCGATGTTTATTGCGATGGTGGTTGCATTCGTACTCTTTGGCACCGCGCGTGGTCATGACATGCAGTGGGTGATGAACGCTTTTGAAAGCGCGGTGAAGAGTATTGCAATGGTGATTCTGATCATCGGTGCGGGTGGCGTGTTGAAGCAGACCATCATCGACACCGGCATTGGCGACACCATCGGCATGTTGATGTCCCACGGCAATATCTCGCCCTACATCATGGCATGGCTGATCACCGTACTGATTCGTCTGGCGACGGGTCAGGGTGTGGTTTCAGCGATGACCGCCGCCGGGATTATCAGTGCTGCAATCCTTGATCCAGCAACTGGTCAGCTGGTTGGCGTGAATCCGGCGCTGCTGGTACTGGCGACGGCTGCGGGTTCCAACACCCTCACCCACATTAATGATGCCTCATTCTGGCTGTTCAAAGGTTACTTTGACCTGTCAGTAAAAGACACGTTGAAAACCTGGGGTCTGCTGGAGCTGGTCAACTCCGTGGTTGGGCTGATTATTGTGTTGATTATTAGCATGGTAGCGTAAAAGGACACCAGAGCCAGCCAATGGCAGGCTCAGACTGATGACAAAGTCTAAAAATGTGCCCGGACAGTCCCCTCGCCCCTCCGGGGAGAGGGTTAGGGTGAGGGGAACAGACCCGCAAAGTGCGCTTTGTTTATGCCAGATGCGACGCTGACGCGTCTTATCTGGCCTACAAAGGGCTAACGTGCAGGTTTTTAGCTTCAGGTAATATTGCGTACCAGCATTAGCAATGTCCTGTGATTTCTTTATTGATAAACAAAAGTCACGCCAATAATCGATTGCACATTCCCTGCAGTCACCTGCCCTCCGGTACGTGCATAATTTGCCGTTAATCCCAGACTTACCGCCGAAGTCCCTACTGCTCCTAACGATACCGTGTTATTCGCTGGAATAATCGTACCGTTGCGCGTCAACTGTACGCCGACGCCCTGTGCAGGTGAAAACGACGCGGTATTGGTGAAAATCGAGTTGCCCGCATCTGCGGTTGTGCCGGAGAGGTAATACCCCAGGTTTTGGCTTTTCGCACAATAAACGGTAAGAGGAATTGGCACTGAACCAGGGTAGTCCGGCAGAGTAACGGTGACATCACGAGCAGAAACATCACAGCCGCCAGTAGGCACCACCACATCATTATTGGCGTAAATATTCCACACAAACTGGAAATCATCGCTGTTATAGTTGTTGGTCTGTCGCAAAATAAGCACGGCAATTAATGAGCCAGCTTTAATTGCCACCCCGCCCGCACTGCTCACAGGCGTCAAATAAAGCGCCACCGGCCACGGCTTATCCGTTCTCGAATTATAAACAACGCGCGGCGTTTCGCTGGTGGTCGGAAATGGATAGCTACTGCCACTATATTTTACGGTCCCGGAAAAATTAGATAACACGCCGCCATAAGCCGAGCCTCGTTGCAGTGTGACATAGTCTGTAATGGTTTCCGGATAATCGTTATGGCAAAAGATTTGCGTCGAAAGATCTACGACCAGGTTTTGCCCCACATTCACGGCGGGCGCAAGGTTTACATAAACATTGGCGCTGCCACCGCCAATAGGGATAGCGGTACCATTGGCGGTTTTACAGGCGAATGACCAGGCATTTACCGACCAGCCCATCAGCAGTACAGCAAACAGGGTAATAACTCGTTTCATTACAATTATCTCTTCGGGTTCAGCTGTAGGTATAGGTGATGCTAATCACTGCCTGAATGGTTCCCTGAGTGGCTCCGCCATTTACCGTCAATGCTCTGACCTGTAACGGGAAGTGCGCTGATTGTGAGGAATCATCCACCTGAACTGTTTTGGTTGCGCCAGTATTCAATGTGTTGCCACTGTCATCCTGTAGCTCTAACTGGATGTTTTGCGCGGTCCCCTGGTTTTTATAATATCCGGTGCTGTCGGCTGCCCCGCTGAAGCTGGCAGTGACCCTCGACGTTCCCACCGGACAATTAGTCAACTCAAGCGCAACATCATGCCAGGCCGATGCCGCCCCGGCAGACATAAGACTGAAAGAATAAAGATCGCCGAGATCTACCGTGGCATTGGTGGTGGAAACCGTACACGGTTTGGCGACGACCTTACCGTTCACCGTGATGGTGACATCGGCTGCCTGTATCGTCGCACTTGCGAGCGCCAACATTGCCGCCAATACATACCCACGTTTGCACCATTTCATGAGCATCTCCAGTTACTGATATTCAAGAGTGAAGGTAGCCGTGGCATTGATATGCCCCGCAGTGACAGGCACCTGTGTCGCCATTAGCCGGGCGTAAAAATTCAACGTATTTGGTTTACCCGGCGTCAGGGTCGTCCACGAAATCGCGGACGATGGAGCATTAAGGGGTATTTGATTTTGCTGCTCATTCAGAAGCTGTATTCCCAGTCCCGAAGCCGCTGACACCGTATTTTCAAGTGCAAGCAGATTGGCATTGTGGCTATCTGCAACGCCGGTAAACCCAACTTTTACGGCAGAAACGGCATTACCACAGGGTGACAGCAAAATACGAAATGGAACAACAGGAGTCGTCGCGCCAATGTTGTTAAATTGCTTCGCCGCGTTTTCCATCAGATCAACAGTAAAATTGGTTGATTCAGCGGCCACACTACAGCCGTTATCTCTGACATAGCCGCGGATAGTAATCGTGCTATCCGCAGCCAAAGCGTGACTCACCGCCAGCCACAAAAAAGCGCACAGAAGATAAAAAGGTTTGTTTCTCATCACGCCCCCTTAACGACATTCAGCTGATAGCTGGGTTAATAACTGCTGCTGACTCTCTGGTGGCAGTTGATAATTGGCGACACAGTGAGCATTTTCCTCTTCTCCCCATTTCACCTGAACTTTTCCCGCTAAAGGCATTCCGCTGAGGTAAACCTGACCATTATCCGCAACAATGCCGCTACTCTGGCTACTCTCTGATGTCACCATCGCCCCAAACGGCAGCGGCTTATTATTGTGGGTTAGCGTCATGAGCAGTTTTATCCCAACGCGCGCTTTAAACTCTGCTCGCACGATCGCCCCACGAGTGGGAACAACGTTAGCGACCGCATTATCTAAATCGACGTTATCAGCCAGGGTATTGGTATCCAGCGCCACTCTGTTTTCCCTATATTCAGTGGCATAAGGCAGCACGGCATAACCGCGCCAGTCGGTACGCACCCCCGTCTGGTTTTCGACTTTTGCATCTTTTGCGCCAGGCGCTTTAACAAGCACCACCGTATCGTTTAACGGCTGCCCCAGCGTTACGCCATTGGCATGAGCCAGTACCCCACCGCTGACTCCGTAATAGAGCTGCTTAATATCATCGCTATGGCTGTAACCGATATTGGCATTGCCGTAACCACCGCGATAATTCAGCGTGGCGTAGCCTGTACTTCCGCTATTACCATCGCCTCCCCCGGCATAGCCGGTTTGCACGCTATAACTGAGGTTGTTGTCTTCCAGCAACGTACCGTATACACCAGCCAGATTGGTCATCCGACCGTTGAGATCGTGTGACATGCTGTAGCTGGCACTGGCATGTCGCCACTGAGATTTACTGTCAGAACGCAGCCAGTGGCTGAAAGGAATATTGACGTTAAGCGCTAACATCTGATCCCGTCCTTTTTGCCAGGCGTTTTTCGTCAGGCTATAGCTGAGCGTCCAGTTGATATCTTCGAACGCAGTATTTAATCCAGCCTGGAATTGCTCATCGACATTACTCGTTCCCCAATAAGTTTGATGGCTACCACTCAAATACAGTGTTGATGTGCGCCCGAGTTGCTGAGTAACGGTGAGCTGTAATTTCCCGCGTTTGTTATAAGCGAGGTTGTAATAGTCGGTGAATTTCGGCTTAACCTGAATAACACCATCCTGTGTTTCGATGTTGTAGCCATTCATTCGACTGTATGTTGTATCAGCGAAATTAAAATATCCGCTGGTCGAATAACGGTAACCCACTAACTGAATATTCGTGCCTGACTCATTGAGCGATTTGTTATAGAGAAAACGCACCGATTGTCCGTCATGCTGACTGTCATCGGGAAGTGTGGAATTAGCCTGCGTCATATCCACAGACAGAGCGCCCAGTGCCCCCATGTTTTTCCCGATACCGAAATTAAAAGCACGATAACGATCCGCCAGTTGCGTTCCACCATATATTGTCCAGCCAGCCGGAAGGCCGTGGAGTAATGTACTCTGGAAAAAGCGGGGTTTTTCCTGCTGCGCATTTCCACTACGGTATTCTCCTGCCGTAATGGAATAACGAGTATGCCCTTCACGTTGCAAAAGCGGGACTGACGAATAGGGTACGGTAAAAATCTGCGTGCTGCCGTCAGCCTCTTTGATCGTTACCTGCAAGTCACCACTATTACCTGCGGCATAGATATCGTTGATGGTAAAAGGCCCCGGTGGCACCGTACTATTATAAATGTCATACCCATTTTGTTTAATAGTGACCTGTGCAGTACCACGAGCAATACCGTGGATCACCGGGGCAAATCCTCTTTGGCTATCGGGTAACATATTGTCATCTGAGGCCAATTGTGCGCCGCGAAAGTTAATACCATCGAAAATATCGCCCTGAGTATAACCATCACCCAGCGTCAGCCGGGAACGTAACGGTATTATGTCTCGCTCAAGCCAGGTATTGATATGCTGCCATTTATTTTTGCTACCTGATGAACTGTCGCTACTGTTATAACTCCAGCTGGTATTGTCGCGTAAACGCCACGCACCAATATTTAACCCACTCTGTAGGTTTAAATATGCATAATGGCTGTTACCCCCAATCCGATTCTGTACACTATTTCCACTGAAATTATAATTGAGCAATCCGGCATTAATACCGGGATCCCATAACTCAGGAGGAATATAACCACGCGCGCGATTACTCATAAATGCCTGAGGGATCGTAAGGTTCAGTCGCTGCTGACCAACATCCAGATGCGCAGTAGCGTCATGGATCATTGTGGTTAATGGCACGCAGGCATCATCCGCCAGCAGATTCATACCGGAGACAGAAGCCGTATTCAGCCCCATACTGGCAAGTTGCGCGCGTGTCAGGCAGGGAACAATCCCTTGTTCACTGTCGCCCGTATTAAATGTGACATCACGCGTTGCCATATAACCATTATTCAAATAGATATCGACACGATACGTCCCTGGCGGTAATTCTTGCCCATTTTCAAAACGCGATAAATCAGCCACAGCCTGGGGATCATCCGCTAAAAAGCGCGGGTTAAAATAGAGTTCGGCAGATGACAAAGGTGCCTGTGCGGCAAAAGCACAGGCAACAAAGAGCCGGACAAAAAAACCAGCCAAACGATGCTTACGAATATGCAAGCATTGTGTGTTTCGCTGGTAAAGTCTTAAATTCAGATATGACATTATTCCTCCGGTTTAAAATCACCCGGCAGTCAATTCTTTTTATTCAGGCGAAAAATTCCCCCTGCGTTATTCCATTACGCCCGTCATTTTGGGGGTAAGTGCGCCATAATCATTTATTGTTCGGTAAGTAATATTGCTTCCTGCATCAGAAGGCAATTTAACCGTGCTTTCGCCCATTGGAGGCACCAATGCATTTTCAAGAACCCGGGTTCCGGCATTCAACTCTGTTACCGTCAGGTAATAGGGTGTCGGGTTAATCAGCGTCAGAGAATTCGCGCTACGACGAAATCTTAATTTTTCTGCGGCCTGATCGGGTGGCAACGCTAATTTAGCCGGGCGATAGTACAGTTTAATGCGACTGATAATTGCGAGCTGTAGCGTATTCTCAGTCAATTTTGATTTATCCATTGACGGAATCGCTTTAACGTTCATCCAGAATAAACTTTCCCGGTCCTGTGGCAATTGGTTATTTGTTGCATCAAGAATACGTAAGGTATTCTCTTTTTTTCCCTTCATCGCAAACAGAGGAGGCGTCACGATAAAACGACCATCCTTTACACCATCGGCATTTTCCACCCATGATTGAATTAAATAGGTACTATTTTCATCATTATTTGTCACGGCAAGTTGCACTTGTTTTTGCCCTGCCGGATAAATTACGCGAGTCGCACCTAAGGCCACTCCCGCTTCAGCGCGTCCGGCAACCATCATTGCCATAAACATCAGGATACCTGCCAGCAAGCAGAATGTTATTTCCTGCGATTTCCTTACATTGACGTTTTTATTACTCACTGTCCTGTTCCTGTTCCTGTTATCACATTATCTGCTGAACAATTACTGATAGGTTAAAGAGAACCAGGCCTGGGCATTGGCGATGCCGCCAGTAACCCGACGCCCGGTAGCACGATATTTGGCGATGAAATGTAGCGAAGTAGAGCCTGAGTAAAACCGTTTCCAGTTTGCTGGAGGACGATTAATCGGTACGAGGTTTCCTTCATCATCAAACAACGCTACGCCAATATTGGTGGCTATCCCTGGCCCCTCTCCCACGGAAAGCACATCCGGATTTTTACCATCCGCGACACCGTGAAACGCCACACCTACACGTTCACTCACCACCGTGCTACATTCCCGTAAATGAATAACAAAAGGCACCGGTGCGCTATCTTCCCCAACCGCATGAAACCGATTACTGCTGATTTGCCCCATATTGACCGTCATTTGTTTATCACCGGCTTCAATCCGGCAAGTTTCCGCAATAATGACGCCCTGAAATTGCATATTTCCGCCGGGCAACGTGGTATTCCATTTATTTCCGGCCAGAGCAAACATTGGCAGCAACGACGCTAATAGAAATAATCTCTTACTTTTCATCGTTATTTTTATCGCACAAGGGTGGGCATCCCTGCCCGTAATGACGTCCCTGAACCTGGGTAGGTTATTGATACTGAACCTTGAAGGTCGCATCCGCATTAGCTGCGCCAGGGGTTGCGACACCGGTTGCATAATAACGCGCCTGGAACGGAATGGTGTTAGTACCGTTATTCAGGGTTGTTTGCTCACTGAATGTCGCACCATCCAGCGTCAGCGCAGCACCCGTTCTGTCCAGGATCTGCACACCAACGTTTGTTGCGCTACCCGCAGCTGAACTCTGTAGAGCCAGAACGTTGGTATGACCCGCATCAATCGCCGTACCTAAAAAGGCAACAGCGGCTTTAGATGCAACATTGGTATCGCAATCATTCAGCTGAATGTTAAAACCGACAGCAGAACTGGTTGCTCCTTCCTGTGCCAGCGATGCGGTACGAACCTGTCCTAACTGAACGGTTTGATCAACAGAGCCTGCATCAACTGCGCAAGCGGCGTTAACAACTTCCCCTTTAAAGTGAACGGTCCCACCATTAACCGTCGTGGCAGCGGCCAGAGCCGCTGTAGAACTGAGGGACAGAGCCGACAGAACAACGATTGCCAGAGTTTTAATTTTCATGCTGCTTTCCTTTCAAAAAACTATTTCTAAATCGACATGGGCAGTCGTTCTGTACACTTTGTTTTGTCAACGAGTTTGACTGCCAACACTGCACAGTTTTCCCCCAAAAGATGAAACATTTGGGGCCATTTTGACTCATAGAGGAAAGCATCGCGGACAAACTTTTTCAGTTTATTTGTTGGCTTAATATTCTATTGTTATCTTTATTTATAGATGTTTATATTGCATGAGGTGGTTTTTGGAGAGAAGAATGAGGAAGATGCGTCGAGCCACAGAAACGTTAGCTTTACATATAGCGGAGGTGATGTGAAATTAATTTACAATAGAAATAATTTACATATCAAACAGTTAGATGCTTTTTGTCGTTTTTTAATATTTTTATGCTTGAGAAAAAATACGTAACTTATTTATGATATGGACAGTTTGGCCCCAATTGTCTTGTATTTATTTGTTTTTTAACTTTATTATCAATAAGTTAAATCAAACCTCTTCTCTTTTTAATTTTTCGTTTATGAGATTATTTCTTTCCCATAATCCGGCAAAACGAGCAGCATTACTGGCGGTATAACGCACAGTATGGCGAATATTTCGATGCCCGAGATAATCCTGAATTAAACGAGTATCTGCACCACGCTCCGCCAATTCATAACCGCAAGCATGCCTTAACATATGAGGATGAGTCTGCGTTACGGTTCCAGCTTCAATACCGGCATCGCGAATAATGCGATAGGCCTGCTGGCGAGAAAGCCGACTCCCGCGGCGAGAAATAAATATAGCGTCAGTCCGGTCAGCGCCTTTCCAGTTAGCACGTTCCTGGGTCCAGCGTTCCACGGCTTCACGCTCATCAAAACGTAACGGGTGAACGGTAGAAAATCCATTCTTCAGTCGGCGAATATTTATTCTACCTTCATTAAGGTCAAGGTCCTGATAATGCAGATCAAGCAGTTCACTAATACGCATCCCATGCCGATATGCCAACAGAATAAGACAATAATCTCTGGCTCCCGTTGCCCCGTAACAAACCGCCTGCATCATGGCCTGAACTTCTTTACCGGTAAGATAACGACGTTTACTCACAATAGTAGTACTCCTAACTGAGATATATTTGAATGAATACCTATAGGAAACCTCAATCGGTCAAAATTAGCCCAATAGATAAAAAGATAACCACACACGAAGTGATGTGGCTATCAGTCAATTACATTAAATATCATACAAAAATAAAATATCACTGATGTGACAACATCTATTTTCATTGATTTGATTCAATATAACAATAGATTGCAGTGGATTAACTTCCAGTTGCTTAAAAAATAAAGAAAAAAGTATGAAAACAGGCGAATTTAAGTGATGTGTAAATTTATGAATGATTTTGTTTATTTATTTTGAAGAACATAAACCATTGTATTTTGTATGGATATGGTTAACTTAATGTTTATTAAGATAATTAAGAATCACACTCACAATAACATCAATTAATAAATGGTTAATCATTTTTGATATATCGTAAGAATAATGTAGTTTTTAACACCATCCCTGGTATCTCAACTATCTCTATAAAACAGCGTGACGCTGTCGTCCTCTAGCTCTATCCCAGATACCGTAAAAACGCCCTGCATTGCTGGCGGTATACCAGACAGTATGTCGAATATTGCGATGCCCAAGATAATCCTGGATAAGTCGCGTATCTATTCCCATATTCGCCAAAGCAAAACCACACGAATGGCGTAACATGTGCGGATGAATCTCCAGTGACAACCCGGCATTACCACCGGAAGTCGAGATAATATGGTAAAACTGTTGCCGAGAAAGCGGATTCCCCTTACGCGATAAAAATACCCACTCGCTCTCAGCATGCGGATAAGAAGTACGGATACTCAACCAGTTTTTTAAAGCCTGAACTTCTTTGTTCAATAGCGGGTGCGTTGTTGAAAAGCCTTTTTTTAATCGATGGATATATATACACTTTGCCTTAAGATCAATATCCGAAATCCTCAATCGACAAATTTCACTCGCCCGGAAACCATGAATAAAACAAAGCAAAGTCAGACAATAATTACGTGCTGCATGAGGCCCGGTATTTGCTGCTTTAAGGAGTGATTCGATTTCACTATGGGTCAGGAAGTTCCTTTTTTTGTTATCAGCCTTATTCTTCATCGTTTTCCCTTATAATTACAGACGCGCACTAGCTGTGCTGGGTTAGCAATAATCCAACATTTTAATCCTGATTATGTTTATAAAAGCGAACGTTTGCTTAATAACTAACGTAAGTGGACCAGTTCTTCTGAGTGAACTTAAATAGAGTAGCAACAGTTAATTATAATAACGTTGCCATACAAACGCCATGCTCTTGCATGCTATGTATCTTTATATATTTATCAATCGGATACGAATCTAATAATAACCCTCATCATTAATGCAACTAATCTTATCTATATATCATGTGATATGTTCTGTAACAAGTAAAATCAACATAAAAAATTCAGCAAAATTTAATATTCGTTCAACTAGCCGTCTCACATATGACATTATTAGTCAACTCCATTTGCCACAAAATGGCTATTTCATGGAGCGCAGTAATTTCTTAGTGGCTATTATCATGCTAATTCTTAGGTCCCTAGCGATTATTCCTGCTGATTCGTCAGCTTACGCCATGAGATTGTTACATTCCTTTTTATCCTGGAGATATGGGGGAACGCAGGAGATGATTTTTTCATCTACATTCGTTGGTAAATATAGCTTTGGTCACTACGACTTAAACCTTCCTCAATCACAGCCATTCGCCGGGCGATACGGCAAACAAACTAAGTGAAACATCATCCTGAAAACACCAACATCAACAAGCCTCTCCAGATCGACTTCAGAAGTGACCAGTTACAAGCCACAAACCAGGAAACATATTTCATGATGAGAATTATGCTCAGCCTGATGGTGGGTAAACACTGATTTTCACCAAGCTCACTGAGTTAGCTTGCAAATCTTTCCTTGTTTATACTTTAAATAAATTACTTATAAAACAGATAATTAAACAACAATCTTTGGTTTGTGAAGGCCTCCGCAAGTGTTCGTCTGGCTTCACATGGCATCTTCTTCTTAGAAAAATATCGACATATTTTGTGACACGAATTGCAAATCTGGTTTTGTTGTATGGATTGCGTGATTTTTGATCTGGTATAACAGGTATAAAGGTGCACCACGATAGTCAATGAGACTGGGCATCTCGTAATCTATGGCAAACATCACTTCTGTTCTTTCTCATCGGGTGATGAAAACGCACTTCAGTCTGAAAGGAATATGAAAATGAGATCAACAGACACTCTATTTTATGACTCTGGGTAAAATGGATTGAGTAAGTGATATAGCTTACGAACATTCAAATCAATTAAACATCAGAAGAGATTTTATACTCAGGTATTTAATCTGGATCTCTGTTTATTTAAATAATGTGAAAAGAGATTTTTCACAGGAGACCTTATACAAAAAATATAAAATACAGCTACCGGTTGCCAAAGACACTATAAGCCTGGCAAAAAAATATTACACAACATAAATGCTAATTATTTATGCGGGCTTTGTATTGCTTTCTGTATCCTACAAATGAGTGAAATTTATGAAAAAGGCTAAAATACTTTCTGGCGTATTATTACTGTGCTTTTCGTCACCATTAATTTCTCAAGCTGCGACACTGGACGTACGTGGTGGATATCGTAGTGGAAGCCACGCCTATGAGACTCGACTCAAAGTCAGTGAGGGATGGCAAAATGGATGGTGGGCAAGCATGGAAAGTAATACCTGGAATACCATTCATGATAATAAAAAGGAAAATGCCGCACTCAATGATGTTCAGGTTGAAGTTAATTACGCAATTAAACTTGATGATCAATGGACGGTGCGCCCGGGAATGTTAACGCATTTTAGCAGCAACGGCACACGCTACGGACCCTACGTAAAACTGTCCTGGGACGCGACAAAAGATCTTAATTTTGGCATTCGCTATCGTTACGACTGGAAAGCTTACCGACAACAAGACTTATCCGGTGATATGTCTCGTGATAACGTTCATCGTTGGGATGGATATGTCACTTACCATATTAATAGTGATTTCACCTTCGCATGGCAAACGACGCTATACAGCAAACAGAACGATTATCGCTATGCAAACCATAAGAAATGGGCGACGGAAAATGCATTTGTTCTACAATACCATATGACGCCCGATATTACGCCATACATAGAATATGACTACCTTGACCGTCAGGGTGTTTACAACGGCAGAGATAATTTATCGGAAAACAGTTATCGCATTGGTGTGTCATTTAAACTGTAGTAGACAGGAGACAGTCACAATGAATAAAACAATAACGGCGCTTGCTATCATGATGGCTTCATTTGCCGCAAACGCGTCTGTATTACCGGAAACTCCTGTGCCATTTAAAAGTGGTACCGGAGCAATTGATAACGACACTGTCTACATTGGTTTAGGTAGCGCAGGTACGGCATGGTACAAGCTGGATACACAGGCCAAAGATAAAAAATGGACAGCGTTAGCTGCATTCCCTGGCGGACCAAGAGATCAAGCAACCTCTGCATTTATTGATGGCAATCTGTATGTGTTTGGCGGCATTGGCAAAAACAGCGAGGGCTTGACTCAGGTATTTAATGACGTACACAAATACAACCCCAAAACCAATAGTTGGGTTAAATTGATGTCGCACGCGCCGATGGGCATGGCGGGCCATGTGACTTTTGTACACAACGGCAAGGCTTATGTTACTGGTGGTGTTAACCAGAATATCTTCAATGGCTATTTTGAAGATCTCAACGAGGCTGGAAAAGATTCAACCGCTATAGATAAAATCAACGCTCACTATTTTGACAAAAAAGCAGAAGATTATTTCTTCAATAAGTTTCTGTTGTCTTTTGATCCCTCAACACAGCAATGGAGTTACGCTGGCGAATCGCCCTGGTACGGAACGGCTGGTGCGGCGGTTGTGAATAAAGGTGATAAAACCTGGCTTATTAATGGCGAAGCCAAACCAGGATTGCGAACGGATGCCGTATTTGAACTTGATTTCACCGGTAATAATTTAAAATGGAATAAGCTTGCTCCCGTCTCATCACCAGATGGCGTAGCTGGCGGTTTTGCGGGGATAAGCAATGATTCTCTTATATTTGCCGGAGGGGCCGGATTCAAAGGTTCACGAGAAAATTACCAGAACGGTAAGAACTATGCGCATGAAGGCCTGAAAAAATCATATAGCACTGATATTCATCTTTGGCATAACGGGAAATGGGATAAATCGGGTGAATTATCGCAAGGTCGGGCCTACGGAGTATCATTGCCCTGGAATAATAGTCTATTGATTATTGGCGGTGAAACTGCAGGCGGCAAAGCGGTGACGGATTCAGTTTTGATCTCTGTGAAGGATAATAAAGTTACAGTACAAAACTAACGCTTCAGGGCCCCGGTAAAGGGGCCCTGCTATCAATTTGTCATTTCAATTACGCGAAATTTATATGAACGCAATAATATCGCCCGATTATTACTATGTTCTTACCGTTGCTGGTCAGTCTAATGCCATGGCGTATGGCGAAGGACTGCCATTACCGGACAGGGAAGATGCGCCTCATCCCAGAATTAAACAATTAGCGAGATTTGCGCATACGCATCCCGGAGGCCCGTCATGTCACTTTAACGACATTATTCCACTGACTCACTGCCCACACGATGTTCAGGATATGCAGGGTTATCACCATCCTCTGGCAACGAATCATCAAACCCAGTACGGCACCGTTGGCCAGGCACTGCATATTGCACGGAAATTACTGCCCTTCATTCCTGATAATGCAGGGATTCTCATCGTTCCGTGTTGCCGTGGCGGATCGGCTTTTACCGCAGGCAGCGAAGGGACATATTCAGAACGGCACGGAGCCAGCCATGATGCTTGTCGTTGGGGAACGGATACTCCGCTATACCAGGATTTAGTCAGCAGAACGCGAGCCGCACTGGTAAAAAACCCGCAGAACAAATTCCTCGGCGTATGCTGGATGCAAGGCGAATTTGACTTAATGACCAGTGACTACGCGTCACACCCTCAACACTTTAATCATATGGTTGAAGCCTTTCGTAGGGATCTAAAACAATACCATTCTCAGCTTAATAATATTACTGACGCACCGTGGTTTTGCGGCGATACCACCTGGTACTGGAAAGAAAATTTCCCTCATGCGTATGAAGTTATTTATGGCAATTATCAAAATAATGTTTTAGCCAATATTATTTTCGTCGACTTCCAGCAACAAGGTGAAAGAGGACTGACGAACGCGCCTGATGAAGACCCGGACGATTTAAGCACGGGATATTACGGTTCAGCGTACCGGTCACCGGAGAACTGGACGACGGCACTGCGAAGCAGTCATTTCAGCACGGCAGCCCGTCGGGGGGTTATTTCTGACAGGTTTGTAGAAGCAATTTTGCAGTTTTGGCGCGAAAGGTGAGCGTTCATTAATTTGATTTATTTGCATCCATTAGCGCTTTTAACTGCTCCGGCGTAAACGGTGGTTTGCGTCGGTGCAGCATCGCATGGCAATTAGGGCACACAAGCAGCAAAAAAACAAATGAGATCAAGGTAATATATCTTCACTTGCAGGCTTGAACAGCAGAAAATTTGCGAGCATGATCGCAATTATTTCACTGCCAGGGATATCAATGGCTTCCAGTAAATCGCTACAGCAGGCAATTGCCAATATAAAAATCTGGCATAAGGGTGAACAGCGCGCACCGCATAAACCATTGTTATTACTATACGTATTAGCGGGATACCTGAATGGACATCCACGCCTTTTCGATTATGGATCGGAAATCTACGAACCTCTGCACAGTTTACTGGAACGTTTTGGGCCGCAGCGTTCACAGTACCGACCTGATATGCCGTTCTGGCGATTACAAGGCGACGGATTCTGGCAATTACACAATGCCGAGCTTTGCTCAACAGCAGGGAGCAGCCGACAACCGCCAGTGAAGGAACTGAACGAATACCACGTTGCAGGCGGTTTCGATGAACAGCACTACGCCCTGGTAACCGGCAATAAAAAACTCATCAATACTCTGGCGCAACAGATACTCGAAGCACACTTCACCGAGAGTATTCAGGAAGAAATCGCTGATGAGCTGGGTTTTGATCTCCAGCAAATCCGTAAACAGCGCGACCCGTTATTTCGCAAAAATGTATTACGTGCCTATAACTACCAGTGCGCGATATGTGGCTTTAATATGCGCCACGACGACACCACCGTCGCGCTGGAAGCGGCGCATATAAAATGGAAACAGCACGGCGGTCCTTGTGAAATTCCTAATGGCCTGGCGCTTTGTGCAATACACCATAAAGCCTTTGATAAAGGATCGATTGGCCTGGATGAAAATATGCGGGTACTGGTATCAGATGCGGTAAACGGCGGAGGGATCGTTGAGAAACTATTCTGGGATTTTGACGGGAAAACTATTGCGTTGCCGCAGGTGCGTAAAAATTACCCTTTTGAGGTGTTTGTAGAGTGGCATCGGAAAGAGGTTTTTAGGGGGTGAGGTTGATAATACCGTGCCCCCATAATATTGCCATCTCTTGCATTGAGATATTAAAAGCTACAAATGTTCTCCCCATTTTTCAATGTAGACATTTATAGCAATATCAAAATTTATTGTTCAGCTTTTTCAACAACAAAATCATTTTGCCGTACAAACTCAATCAAGAGTTCAATATTAGCAATACCCCATTGATTAGAAATAGCAACAATTTCACCAGAAGGAAGTGTAATCAACGCATCTTCATTAATATGATAGCGACTCTTTTGCTTCTCTGGTATCTGATCGACAAGCATAACCGTACGTTTTTTAAAGTCTTCACTTAACCCATTTATTAGATCATTATAACTTGCAGGATTAAATTGATTTATCCAATCGCGTAATAATTCAAGTGCTAATTTACGCTTATTAAGTTCTTTATCCTTATAAATATACCACGTATAATCCTTCTCTTTTTTCTGACTGCTAATTAGCTGCTCATCACGTTTTTCACGAAATTTAACTTGATATTCTTCCAATTCAGGAACCGGTATGATTTGCTCTGCATTGATAAGAACATCATCATTAAATCTATAAGGCGTCAGACGAACGCATCGAATGTCTACCCCCTTATCTCTTAACCAAATCGCAGTGGTAGTCAGTTCCTTGCTAAAATCCGATGAAGCCAAAACAATTCTGATATCTTTTCCGAAATCAACAAGTTCAGTTTCATCCAGCTCAACAAATTCAAGTATTTTTTCTTTCGCATCGGCATCGCAGTTTTGTTTTTTCAAATACGTCTGGAAATATTCACATGCTTTCGCAAAACTCATTGTGGAAATCATCGCCGCATATCGTAGTGCCTGTAACTCCATATGCGCACCCGTTTCATCACGTTTTAATTCGATGACCACTAAATTTGCCTGTTTATCGATTGCCAATAAATCAATTCGCCGACGGCTATCTTCCCAGTCAGAAAACTCTTCGGAAATCACCAGACAATCAGGAGCAATAATATCTATGTTTTTTTTGATTGCTTCCTGTAAATCATAACGTTCCTGTAATCCTTCCAAAGTAAAGGTCGTTTTTTCTAAAGCATGTAGTTCTTTATTTGCGATATTGTACAGCGCCACGTTTATCTTCCTTTTTTAACTGATTTTACAGGGACTTTAACACAGTTAAAATTTTATTTCCTGAGCTGTAATCGATTAAGCTGATGCAGTCAATGGGAATGATATCCCCTAAAAAGCACATTATGGCTATATAACTAAACCTAAAGAAGCCACACCTTCTTGGGGTAGACGCCGGTGGATCGCCAGAAGAGTTTTCATTTCTCGTAAAACAAACTTTGGCATCCAGCCACACTGTAACTCGAAATCAAACCGTTCGTTGTTGGCGTTCCCTTCCGCTGTCATCAGGCCATTTAAGATCAGTTCATTATAAAGCCATTCATCTAAATGCAAGCTGATACCGTAATCATTAAGCAACTTACAACGTAACTGATGGGCGATTTTTAAGCCCGCAACATCGAGATCGCCAAAATAAAGTAGTTGTTCTACCTGTTCGGCCTCAAGAAGTTGTGACACGCACTCCGCCTGACCGGAAACTTTGTTACCTGCGCCATAAATGACCAGTGACCAGCGAGTCTGAATTTGATTAAGTTGGCATAGTCGATAATACACGTCGGAGTTTTCAACAATGATAGCCGGAAGATCATGACAACGTGATGACTCATACGGTAAAGGCGGTGCACGTCGAAACGCGCCCATATCAGCCAAAGTCAGAGTGACATGCTTCCAGCCATCAGGTGGCAAGGAGTCCAGCGCTTTTTCGTCACCAAATATAAGCAGAGACCGCTCACGATGTCCAAGCAAGCCCGGGAATAGTGACTTGTCGCACCCGGTTTGGCGAAAAAGATATGTATTCAGCTGTTGTAAGCGTACCTTGATTGGCTGGGTAAGTTGTCCTGTAATACGTCGGGCCAACCAGGGATGCCAGGCTATTTCTGATGTTGTCTTCGTAGGAACGATGGCACCTTCGTAAACAAAAGTACTTGGCAGGCTCATACCCCGCCAGTAGCGCTGCCAACTCGCTTTGTGCTTAGGCTGAGCCCGCCAGTCCCTCTCAAGCAGTTGCGTAACAGCCTGACTCAACAAATCAGGCACTTCCTGGCTCAAGGCCTCCTGGTTGTGTGCGCGTAATACCTCATCCAGCACCGCATTAGCTTTCACTGTACGCGCGGCCTTACCAGCGGCAAGACGATGTTTATTGGCTGTCGACTCCAGTCGGGATAGCCAGATCATTACGCTACTCATCTCCTATCAGCCTTAAATGACTGGATCGAACTGTGGCTTAGCAGCCAGAGAAGCCGCCCACAGGGCATGGCGTTCTTTATCAACGGTTACCAAATCACGCCGCCTCAGTTTTTGAACTTTGTTCAGGAAGAGATGGTTATCAAACATTGATTGGGCGTTTTCATCCGAAATACCAGTCAGGTAGATGAGCTGGATTTTATAGGCTTTGGCCGTTTGGGTTTGAATGCGCATTAGATCATTGGCATTCGATTTCCCCAGCGGGTTATCGGCTAACAAGAATCCTGCACTTGAAATACCCGTATCGTACTCTCGTACTTTACCAACCGTCACAAACAATAAAAAGGCAGATGTAAGGCGCTGTCCACCCGAACCTTCAAGTCGGGTGACAGGAGTCCATTGTGGACGGCTGGCATTCGTCTTCAGCAAACGCACCTCCAGTTCCCCTTCGCCAAATACCGACTGAACCAAATCAGCTGTCAAGGCGTCCCGATTGGGCGCTCGGGGTATCTGTCCCCTGGCTATCCACTGCTGCAAGCGGCTGCTGGCAAAACCCCTGAGATCAGCGGCAACATCATTCAACCGGTCGGTCATTTTAATAATGGGCCGACCAGGCAGTACGGGGCAATCCTCAGGAATTTTGACCGACATCGCGCGCCTGAGAAGCTTAATCGCCCCTTCCAGATGAGCAGTCAGATGGGTGACAGTCAGATCAATCGAACGTTGGAATTGCTCGAGGCTGTCCTGCACAGCTTCGAATACCTGCGAGATCCCTGTACCGACCCTCTCCAAATCGCCCAGCACTTCATGATAAGTTGCGATTGAGTCCAACCGCCGTAAGTATTCCTGACTGGCTCGGGCGTCTGGATCCTTGGCCAACTCTTCTTCGATCCGTTTGCGGAAGTATCCCCAAACCGTAGAGACGCGTATATTTTGTTGTTTTAGCGTCTCATTTAAACCTGCATACATTTGGCATTGTGCAGCCAGATCGTCAGCATATTCTATGATGCTCAGGATCCTACCAGGTAGACCCGCGGCAGAGCTCGGCGTAATGGGCTGGATCATCGCTTGAGCTGTTTTGGCGTTCTGTAGCCGCTCTTTCACATTTTCAATCTTTCTCAACAGCAGTGTCTTTTGTTCCAGTTGGGCCTTGATCTGGTGTTCAATCGCATAAAGGTTATTGACGATTTCAGCCAGAGACGTTTGGATTGCCTCTATCTCAATGGGCTTCTCTTCCCAGACAAAATCCTCGTCAAGTGCTTTACTAGCCTCCTCACAGCTTTGGGAAAATTTTTGCAGAGTTACCTGAGAGCTAATTAGATTTTGCGTGAATTGCTTTTGCTGTTCTTTGAGGCGTACGATGCGGTTATTAATTACCGTTAGCTCATTGATGGCCGAAGCTTTTACCTCATCCGGATATGTATTGTAGGTGGGTTGAGCGGTCAAACGCTCAGAGGCGTAACGTTGTGCCTGTTCAGCATCTTTCAGTTGTTGCTTGAGAACGGTCACTTGATCACCGTTGGCTGCTTCGAGCAATTTTTTGTGCGCCTGAGCAGCCATCTCATGGGCATATTCAGGGCTTCGTCCTTCCATACCTTCAGTCGCCGTAATCTCTGAATAGAACGGTTCGTTACACAGATTACTCCAGCTACCTATCTGGATATTTAAAAGGGTTTTCTCGGAGCGTTTGTTCTTCTCGAGCTCGCTCAGCCGTTCCAGCCTCTCTCTCTGGGTGCAAAGAGTGTTCTTGCTTCGCTGAATCTGTGCAGCTAACTGCTCCAGTTTCATTATCGCCGTTTCACGCTTCGCCCATTCTTTTTCTACAAAAAGACTCACTTTATCATATGCTTTTTCTGCCTGAATTTTCTGCTGTTGGGCGTTGTTTAAACGCACCTGGACATCTCTCTTCTCGTCACGCAGTGTTTGCTCATCATGCTCAGCTTGCTTAAGTGCTGCATCAGCATTTTCCAGCATTAATAGAGCCAGCTCCCGTTGGTCAAGCAGTCCCGCCCAATGCTTACCATACTGTTCGTAATGCCGACTCCAGTCATTCCTGAAAGATTCCAGTACTTTAAGGGCGCTCTCCGCAGCATTCACACTGACTTCCTGCGACGCTACGGTATTCTCCAGGTCTTGCAGCCGGGTTTCGTAAGCGGCCTGGCTATATCCGTGCTTATCGGGGTTTGAGAGGACAACCTGTACTAATTCAGACGTTTCTCGGCGGAGATCTTGTGCTTCATCCAGCAAGTAAATAGCAATAGGTGCCTTCTTCCAGGGTAGGATCTCACTAATTTTATGGACCTGTTCAAACGTTACATTGTCGAGTGCGACCAGGCTCAGGTAGCGGCCAGGGTTTTGATCGATCACCGCTGCAATCTTTTGTGCATCATCGTTGTAAGCAGAGGCCAAATAGTGTGGAAATGTCCATAGCTTATCTCGTGCAATGCCCGCCGCATAAAATGCTTCAAGTGCCTCATTGACCTGCTTAGCGACCAGTTCATGTCCCGTCATCCTCAACTCGTCCAGTTCGTGCCGGGCTTGCAGTAAACGCTCTTTCATTCCATTCAGCGTTTGAGAGTTCGCATTCAATACATTGTCGAACTGCAATCCACACAACTCGCTGTGCCAACTCGTGTCTTCAATATCTAGATCATGTTGCATTGACGTTGGCAGTTTTTGATAGGTTTTTGCTAAAACTAAAGCACTATCCACAGCTGACTGGTGTTTTTGTTCAGCCAGAATGAGTTTTTGCCGGGCCTCACTTTTATCAATTGATGCCTCCCGCACAACATGCAGCTGCGCTTCCAGCGCCTGCTCTTTCTGATGAAGAATTGTATTAGCCAGTTCTTCACTCTGCTTCGCATCGCGTAAGGTTAATTCCAGTCGGTATTGGGCTGCTACTGGTGTTTCATCCTTCTGGATCAACCCTGCTTCACATAATTCATTCCGTTGCAATTCACCCTGAAATTTGTCTCTTTTATATCCGTCACGCTCCGTTTCCAGACCACCCAACGTCTTTTGTAGTTTATCGTATGACTGTCTGAGGACATGGCTTTCCCTGCCCATCTGCCCTAATTCTTCCTCAAGCGTAGCCTCCCGCTGGCGATGTCTGCCGATTGCCCACTCTAATGTGCCCAAGGCTTCGCTAGCAGTACGCTCGAAAATCACCTGTAGCGGCCTTTCCGTTTCACTTTGGAATACCTTCAGATCTTCATCTGCCTGGCGGTACTCATTCAGGGCCTTAGCATAGGCTTTGTAGTCTATAGCAGCGTGAGTAATCTCAATCTGGTGCCGATTGGTATCGGCTTCGTCTTGAAGTACATCGACTATCGCTTTTTGTTTGTTGAACTGATGCTGCACGAGATCATATTCAAGCAGTGCTCTGCGCTTACCTAACTGCTCACGCAGAGACATCGCCTGGCCAATATGCGTTTGCAAACTATCCATGTTATCTTCAAGCTGCGTCTGTTCAACCTGAGCATCCCCGACAAAGGCTGCGAGATCGCGCATTGCTTCTCGGAAGCCGTCCTCCAGCAGTTGCTGCTGCGCCTGGATGCTTTCCAGCTGTTTAGCCGGATCAAGAAACGCCAGCCAGTTGGCCAACACATCCTTCAGGAAAGACTCGTTACGACGGATCCCCTCTAACTCTCCCTGACGTTCAACTTCATGCGCTACCAGTTCCCGCAGCCGCTCAGCCGCATCTTTAGACATGGTGCAGGCGAAGAACGCGCCAAGGAAATCATGTTCAGTTTTGTATTCGATAAAACGGGTCAGACCACCTTCTTCGGAGTTGAAGGTCACCATTGTTTTGATAAGATCAACGTTAATTTGTTGTTCCAGTAAAAATGCGCGCCACTCGTTCTGTCTGGTGGTTTTACGCCAATGCATACCGCCTTCACTACCAGCCTTGAGATTAAGCCAGCTATCAAAACTGCGCAGGCTATTGGCATAGGGGCGCAGCTCAGAATTGCGTTCCGCGCGGGAATAAGAAGGGACTTCATCAAACGGCGCGCCCATCAGGGAGTCGGGCGCATCACAAATAAACAGTGTGCGGTCAACATCATCTCCATTACGCTGATGAGCATGCCCCAGTAATAATGTTTGTCCTGATTCATTGACCATCTCAACCAAAACAACAGAGAGTTCTTTATAGAAGTAATTGCGGTAGTGGTATTCACTCTGGCGATGATTTGCCAGATATTGGGTGAAGTCACTAACGGACGGCTCAAAAATCGATAACAGCAGCGCGATGTAGGTCGACTTACCGCCCCCATTCACAAGCTGCTGATAAGTACTGGTCACCACCGTCGCATTCCTGACGGGCGAGCGCAGGCCTTCAACAACAGGGCTACTGACCGCTTGAGACAGGCCAATATAGTCCAGTGTGAGGTCCTTGTAGAAAGCTTCTTCATGGCCTGCGCCATCCATATAAACCCGTTTAATCAGCCACATACTTAAATCTCCGTCAAGCGTTGCGTTTCTGTGGTTCCAGTTGTAACTGGACGTTCATTGAGCGAAGGAAACTCCAGGGTATCTGCTAATGCTGAAATATCGCTTTCTGCTAAATCGGAGGATCTTTCTTCTGTGGCTGGACTGATGTTCATGACAAAACGCACCGTCTCTTCAATGCCAGTATGGCGCAGATAATGTTTGAGTTTTTGGGTCGGATACCAGTCGGACTCTCCCGACAGGCTGCTGTCTTCGGCAAGGAAACCTTCCTCCTGCAGCAGTTGTATCCAGCGCGTTGCCATTTCTATTTGCGAGCGAATACTTGAGACACGCCCTACCTTTTCGTCGTGAATACGGGGAATACGTTCTTCCTGCACAAACCTGGCCGCCATAAGTAGGCCATCTACGGTATCGTCACCCTCGGCCTTGCGCTGGGCAATCACCTGGTCGGCAACATTATTGAGCCTGGCTACCACCGAGGCGGCATTAATGGCGTTACTCTGACCGAACTCGACACGAACAGTGTCTGGAGTTGGAAACAAATCAGCCAGCAAGGCAATAAGAGTTAAACCTGCAAACAGGCGCTGTTCTTTCCGTTCCTTACCCTGTTGCTCAGCCATTGTTTCAGGTAGCAAGCGTTTGTTCAGCCAACCCAAAGATGGGGAAAACGGACCTCGGCCATCTGCAGCCAGTAATACCCCGTAGGTCTCATGAATCCCGAGGTACCGCAATTTCATACCTGTCGCGACGCCACGGATAATCTCTGCGAACAGGGCATCACCTTGCAGATCAAGCGCACGTTGAATCAGTTCATCCCCCATTTTATATCCCAGTGAATTCATAATTGCCTGCGTGGCAATCTCGGCGTAGCGTTTAGCTTGTTGATGCGCGTTGTCGTACATAACTACTCCTCAAAGGGGTCTAAGGGAGCGACCGTTAACAGTTTGACATTGTTAGCCCGCCAGAGCGTTGTTTCGATAGCTTCGTCTATCTCCACTTCTATTGCGGGATCGCTGTTAGCTGCCAGGCTGCCAATATGAAGTAAACAAACCTGTTGTTCTTGTTCGGAAAATTCTTCGCACTCATAGGCGTCAAAAACATCTCTAAAGCTCACATGCCCCCAATTCTTCAATCGGTCACTAACCCAATCACTGCATTTTTTAATGACGGATTCAGGGATATTTCGCAGGTTGGTTTCAATAGCTACAGGCTGATCGGTGGGGTCCTGTATCTCATGTGGAAGCGCCTGTTCAAATCTATCGAGATAGAGGTTAAGCAGCGCTTCAGGGTCAAACAGAATGTGCCGATCATCATCCTGCCTTCGGGGAGCCAACAGGCGTGCAATGAGACCATCGATTTCCTTTTCGACAATGTCGGGGGAATGAGACAGCAAGGGTATGAGTGCACCTTTTTCCAGCGTTTCCCGGAAAAGGGTATTATCTCTGGGAATAATGAGTTTCAGACGTGCTCGCTCAAAATCTTTATTCACATCCAGTAAGCAGTCTTGATAGCGCTGCGTAAAAGCGCAGACCTCAGCAAAAATCTCCTGTGCCTTACGTAGCTTATTTAGTTTGTCGGGATTTAATTTTGAACTTCCTTCAACCAGCATTTCGGTAATGGCCGACATTGAGTTCTGGATATGTTCCAAAACCTCTCGGGTTTTATCAAAGGAATCATTGAGTACGGGACGAATATCATGTGCATAGGATGCACTCAAATCACCAGACTGGGCGGCTCGCACTTTCATCCGCATTCCAATCAGATATTGCTCCAGTTGCCGCTGTGTTGATTGGATCTGGTGTACTGCCTTGTCGATCTCACCGCGACGGATGGTTTTAAGCGTGCGCCAGGCCAGAATAGCTGCGCGTTCTATCGGCGTTTCATCCAAGCGCAGGGTATAGAACAACATTCCGTCATCGGTCAGCGACCAGAGAATATCATCTGAGCCGGATAGCTGGTCATAGCGTACCAGACGGACTATCTGCTCTTCGGAATGCGTTCGTTGCGAGAAATCATAATAACGGAGGCGGAAAGGATCTTTGATCGCCGCAAAAATCTTGCTGGCCACTTGTGCATAGTCGGGTTCTTCTTGTCCCGGATAGGCTTCATTGAGGTGCCCAACCAGACATAACTCCGCTTCCTTACGCGTCATTCCAGGCTGGCGCTCGCGGTCAGCATAATAAAGCATGGCGTCAAAGAGATACATGATTGCCGCCAGCGCATCAAGCTCAACACCATCGAACGGATTTCGCTGAAGGGCGCTATATATTGAATCCAGCGTTCGCACGACCAGCAAGGCGTGAGACTGAATAGACAGCTCGCGACGTGCCATTGATTCATTACGAGCCTGCTCCAAAAACCCTAGCGACATAACATTCTCCCTCTGAGACGGAAGCCACTATAGTACTCCCCTGCCAATTAAGCAAAGAAACTTTGCTTAATTTTTTTATATAGCAATGTTATTTGTTTTGATGCCATTCGCCTTCTATACTCAGTCGGTATATCAAACCGCAATTGATTAACCTGCAAATAAGAATAAAACTGATATGTACTACTCAAAGTTTCTTGAGAAACACAAATCCCCCCTCAGCCACGCACAATGGTTGCGCTTACGATATATTGAGCGCCAGCTACTGTGGGAACGAAAAGTCACTTCGCGCATGATTGCTGAAGAGTTTGGCGTCTCGGCGCAACAAGCTCGTACTGATGTAAGAACCTATATGGAGGTCGCTCCAGGCAATGCTATTGAGAAGGGGGCCGGCCGAAAAGGGTATTTTCCCAGTACGACGTTTTCGCCTGTTTTGCTGGGAGACAACGATCTGCTCTGGCGTGCGACGGGAGAATTTCAACCGCCTCAAGCGGCCCACGCGCAGGAAATTCCGCTCATCCATCGCGCAGTGCATAGCCGCACGCTGGCAATTTTTTTGTCAGCAATCGAACAGAAAGGACAAGTAAACGTGACTTATGCGTCAATGGAAAACCCGGAAGGCATATCCCGTACACTAAGTCCTACGGTAATTATCACCGTTAACGGGCGCCAGCATGTGCGAGCCTATGACTGGGGAAGTTCGGCGTTTAAGGACTTTGTTTTGTCACGATTTCTGGACTTGCCGGAACTGATTGTTCCTGCACCCGCCCCACCACGCAAAGATACCGCGTGGGAGGTCATAATCCCCGTGCGTTTTATCGCAAATCCAACACTAAACAAAGCGCAACAAGAGGTAATTAAGCGGGACTATTTACTTGAACCATCTGAATTCAACATTCGTGCACCAATGATTTTTTATTTATGTCCTGAAAACAATCTGCCTAAAACAGATGATGAATATGCACAAGCTACTGACGCCAGCAGCCATGGCCCCTTTATCTACCCTGTTCTAGCTGTGCACGCCCAAACAGGGGAGCCTATTCATAAGTACCGCCATGCAGGTGAGAGATAGACATTCTGTTTACTAATAATTTATAGCCATTCTCTGCTCCTGCATCAGAGATATGATGCAGGAATATTAAATACCAGCCACCTTTAAATTATGATTTATTAATTTCTGATTCAATTAAATCCCTCTGAAAATAGACCCGTTTTAGTTCCATGCATCTTTAGAAATCCCGACCAAATAATGAGATCGGCAAACATCTATTTGAAACGTTGGTTCTCATCCTCAAGATCCTTGATTTTTTAATATCAGAAGATTCCATACCGCCGTATCTGGACTTGCAGTTGTAGTAAGTGGCTTCAGATAAGCCCGCCTCCCGGCAGATATCTTTAATAGTTCGCCCGTATTCAAGCGATTTAATCGCGGCGATAACTGATGCTCAGTAAAAGGGGCTTTACGCATAGCGATCTCCTTCATTGGCAGATTGATTATGCCGGAGGATCTCTAAATGTGAATGGCACGATTATGCGGGATATTTACTGTACCAGTCCAACCCTCAGCTTACTGCAATACCAATCAAGAAGGATGGTCCACATTGACGTTTCAAAATCGATCTCTGACCAGCGAGCGAAACGCAGCTCACTGGATCGAATAAAAATAAGCAGAGTAAGTTCGGTTGCCCAGCGGGTTAGCGGCCTGCCGGTATAGCCGTCTATTTTCTCAAGTAACTCAGGGATACGCTTTAATTCTAGTGCCGGGCGATGTTGTCGATTGCCAGATGCAACAGCTCCAGCCATCTCTTGCGCCGGGTTATAATCAATTAACCCGCTTTGCACTGCATAACGCATGATCGCCGTGGTGCGCTGTTGAAGGCGGGAAGCCATTTCAAGACGTCCGGATTTCTCCACGGCTTTAATAGGAATTAACAGATCGCGGGTGCCCAATTCGGCAATATTGCGAGAACCAATTGCCGGGAAGATATTGTCCTCCAGGCTCTTTTTTACACGATTAGCATGATCTTCCGACCATTTTTGGTTGGTTACGATCCACTCTCTGGCAACCTTCTCGAAAGTAATAATCTCTTTCGCCTGCTCTTCTTTCACAGCACGCTTATGCTCACGAGGATCGATACCAGCAGCTACCAGCTTTCTGGCCTCTTCCCTTTTCTTCCTGGCATCTGCCAGCGAAACATCCGGGTAAACGCCGAACGCCATCAAATGTTGTTTACCGCCAAAACGGAAACGAAATCGCCAATACTTTGAACCGCCAGGTTTTACAAGTAAGGACATGCCGTCGCCGTCAACAAGTGAATACTCTTTCTCCTCAGGTTTCGCAGAGCGAACTTTAGTATCCGTTAGGGCCATAATGGTCTTCCTTCCATTGGTATCTCGTGAGTATACAAGCAATATCGAATCGGCAAATATACTCATAAGTATACTCACAAGCCTGTTGATGTGGGTTGAGTCAGGTTGACTTCAGTTGAGAAGAAAAGCTGGAAAAGCCTTGCGTGGCGCGGATTTCAGGCATAAAAAAAGACCTCAGTTGAGGTCTATTTACATACTTATGGTGCGAAGGCCGGACTCGCCTTTTCTTTTAAGCAATTGAAAATTAATGGCTTGTGAGAATTTATTTTGGGGATTTGCCCCCAGAATGGACACTTTATGCGATTGATTGGAGAAAAGTCAGATATCTGTGATTTGTAGAACTTGATCCAGCATATTGATGGCAGTACCCAAAAAAGTCTCGACGCATTCACTATGCAATCCAACACAAACATCAACGTCAACCACACGGTATGTATACTACATCGCATACATCACACGTCAGCATATGTAGCTTTAATTACTCAGCTGAAACCTATCTAATAGTTGAAAATTGCTATGGTTACAACCAATTATGATACAGTTATAACCATGGCTGTATATTTACACAGTAAAAAGACAGCTACTACTGGATAAAACCTCCAGTGCCATGTTATCCTTACTGGCAAACTCATCCAGTAGAAGAAAGATAATGGAAAATCTACTCGAACAGCCAAGCTATACACCACATTTCTCAGGTCATGAGACTTTTCCACTGAAGCAGATGTGGCTAAAAAAGTCGTACGATCAAAAAAACAGCGACAACACCCTTGACAAATCTGTTTTCACCAAAGAAGACGCTATTGGTGTATTCGGTGTAGGTAAAAACATGGTGTCCTCTGTTAAACACTGGTCACTGGCGTGCGGGCTTTTAGAAGAATCGAGCAATGACAAAGGCATTTACCTTATCCCTAAAGAATGGGACATGATACTTAATGATAAGGGCTTAGATCCTTACTGTGAAAACCCTAGCACTGCGTGGCTTACACATTGGCGTCTAGCTGGATTACCCGCAGCAAACGGTAAACATCGTTCTACTACATGGGGTTATATATTTAATAATATAACTTCACCTTCTTTTTCGCGTGATAGCATCGTAGAACGTATAAAAGATTATACGATGGAAAGAAATTTAAAAATATCAGAATCCACTTTAAAAAGAGATGTTGAAACATGCATTCGTTCCTATTGTCCAAAATCAGATAACAACATAGAAGAAAACGCAGAACCACTATTAGCAGAGTTGGGTTTAATACAAGAGGAAAGTCGTGGATTATTCTCTTTCAAGAGAGGTCCAAAATTTTCTCTAAGTGATTATATATTCATCTTTGCACTCACCGAGTTTTGGGAATCACTGTATTCAGAAGCAAGTACTTTATCTTTTGAGACCATAGCATATGGCCCATCATCACCAGGACGAGTTTTTAAGCTCGACGAAGATTCTGTCGCAGAAAAACTTGTAATGCTTGAAGAAAAAACAAGCGGTTTAATTAAATGGTCAGATTCATCAGGCATAAGGCAAGTTGTATTTTCAAATACCAGCGTTGAACAATTAGATCGTTTTAAAAATAGCCAAATTATTATGGCGTATGGTGATTTATAATGTTAATTGATAAAGTTAAAATTACGCAAAAATACCAACGTTCTGTCAGAATCGATACAGATCTTGGACGTAGTGACTCGTTGGATGGTTACATATGTAACAAGTCGGCACAAAATGTGTTTGAGAACTTTTATACTCAAATCATTAATTCTGAGCAAAGAGCATTTACTCTTACGGGTCCTTACGGAAGTGGAAAATCATCCCTTGCAGTAACTTTACTTTCAACTCTATTAGATAATAAAGAAATTAGAGAGAAAGCTTATAGTAGACTAGATACCAAGACATTATCTTTATTTGAAAAAGCATTTCATGTAAATAAAGGATGGAATGTCTTACCTATTACTGGTAAACGCGCTGATATTGTCCAAGAAATAAATAATGCCATCAGCAAAAAGAAACATCAAGCCACGGGCTCTGAGCTTATTGAACGGCTGAAGATACTCAGTAATTCTCCAGAATTTGATGGTCTAATATTAGTAATTGATGAGATGGGCAAGTTTCTTGAGCACTCAGCTCAGGAAGGAAAAGATATACATTTCTATCAAGATTTAGCTGAAGCAGCCTCAAGAAGCAATGGAAAACTAATTGTTATTGGTATTTTACACCAAGCCTTTAGACAGTATTCTTCAAAATTAGGGAATGAGATTCAAAACGATTGGGCAAAAGTTCAGGGACGATTTTCTGATATCCCGTTAATTTCATCAAGTGATGAAACTGTCGAGTTATTATCCAAAGCAATAACAATTAGTGATGAGTTAATAAATAATATCAATGCTGATGTGGTTCGAGTAGTAGCAGCAGAAGTCAGAAAGAGAAGACCATCAATCAGCGCACAGCTTGGAGAATCTTTAAAGAAATGCTGGCCATTACATCCAACAATGGCAATTATTTTAGGACCAGCATCAAGAAGACATTTTGGCCAAAATGAAAGAAGTGTTTTTGGTTTTTTAACTTCGTCAGAGCCCTACGCTTTCCACGATTTTTTAAAATCGACAGAAGCAGATGGACATAAAACCTACACTCCTGAAGAATACTGGGATTTTTTGCGTTCTAATCTAGAGCCTGCTATTTTATCATCACCAGATGGCCATAGATGGGCACAAGCTGTTGAAGCGGTTGAGCGCGCTGAAGCAAGCGCTGATAGACTAAAAATCAGTCTGATGAAAAATATTGCAGTTTTAGATTTCTTTAGAAATACAACCGGTCTCCCTGCTTCTAATGAAATATTGCAAAGCATTTATTCGAACAACACTAAAATTAGTTTAGAAGATTCACTTAATGAATTAAAAAAATCTAAGGTTATTGTTTATAGAAAACATATAGAATCATGGTCTGTATTTGAAGGTAGTGACTTTGATATAGATGAAGAGATAAAAAATGAATTGAGTAATATTTCTTCATTAGATTATGAATTACTATCAAAAGCTGCTGAAATACGTCCAATTGTAGCTAAAAAACACTATTACCAAACCGGCTCACTACGCTGGATGGATATTACCATATGTTCATTAGATGAGTTCAAAAGGTGTTTAAAGAATAGCCTACCTGTTACCTCAGATAAATTCGGGGGGTTTTACATTATATTTCCAGATAATGGAATGACAAATGAACAATTGAAAATAGAAATTAAGAAAAATAAGGAAAACATACCCTACAGCATTATTCCAGGCGTACCCATTCAAACAGCTAAAATAATTGAAAATGGGTATGAACTTATGGCTTTATATAGCATCCTAGATAACAACCATGAGATTGTAGGCGATTCTGTTGCCAGAAGAGAAGTTTTAGCAAGAATTACCGTTATAAAAAACATTATTGAAGAGTCGCTTAGAGAGGCATTACGCTTATCTGAATGGTTAATGGATAATTCATGGGTAAAAATTGATAACTACTCTTCAGTTGCAACTAAACTTGCTGATGCCATATTTTACAACACTCCATGTTTAAAAAGTGAACTTGTTAACAGAAATAGCCTTTCTCCAAATGCGGTGAAAGCACGTAAAGATCTACTATATAAAATGCTTTATGCTGAAAGCCAAGAAAACCTTGGATTAACTGGTTGGCCTGCGGAAAGAGGGTTGCATGAAACATTACTAGTAATACCTAAAATCCATAGGCTTATTGGTGATAAATTTGGAATGGCGATTCCATCATCTAGTAATGATGTTGCAATATTATCACCTTTATTTAAATTTACCGACAATTTATTTTCAGCAGAAAATAAATTAATATCTGTAAGTGATATATTCTCTTTATGGGAAAAACCACCTTTTGGTGTTAAAAAAGGTGTTCACCCTGTTCTGTTCTTATCATATATACTAGCCAATAAAGATACAATGGCATTATATAAAGATAAATATTTTATTTCTAAACTAACAGATAGTGAAGTAGATGAGTTGCTACAAGACTCATCACGTTTTCATGTAAAAAAAGTTATCATTGGTGATGATAAAAACAGCATGCTTTCCGGAATTAGTAATATATTAATACGGTTAGGTTTTAAATCAACAGGAAAGGAGCCTCTTGATATAGCAAGAACTCTTGTGGGTATGGTATATGCTCTTCCGGAATGGTCTAAGCGAACATCAACACTTTCCGAAGATAGCAAAAAAATGAGAGATCTTTTATTAAGAGCCTCTGACCCACATAAATTGCTATTTGTTGATTTACCATTTACTTTCTCATCGGAGAATGAGGATGATTTTTTAAAAAACATCGAATTTCCTATAAAAGAGTTGGTAGATTCCTACACAAATCTGCTAGAAAATATCCGTACAAAAATGTTAAAAGCACTGGATGTCTCTGAAAGTAACTATAATGATCTTAAAATGAGAGCCAAAGTCGTTTCTGGTATTTCAGGGGATTTTCGTTTTGATGCTTTCTCTACCCGTTTAAAAGATCTAGATGAACATAATGAAAGTATTGAAAGTATATTGAGTTTGGCCGCAAATAAACCACCAAGATTATGGTCGGATAATGATATCAATGTTGCATTAATAGAAATTGCAACATGGGCTAAAAAGTTCAAAAAAATGGAAGTCTTATCTTCAATTAAAAATAGAAAGCCTACAAGAGAAGCATTTGCATTCATTTTTGACGGGCATGATAGTGGAACAATTCAAGCCGAATATGATATAAAATCATCTGATATAAATGTTGTTGAGAATATCTCTCAAAAGATTCTTGGCGAGCTAAACAATTCAGATCTTAATAAAAATATTTTATTAGCAGTTCTCGCAAAAGTGAGCTTAACTATTGTAAATAGTAAGGATGATTGATTATGGCAGAACGACATGTTTTAGGTATCTCTGGTGGCAAAGATAGCGCAGCCTTAGCGATATACATGCGCCAACACCATCCTGAGCTTAATATCGAGTATTTTTTTACCGACACGGGAAAGGAATTACCTGAGGTTTACGATTTTTTGGGAAAACTTGAGGGATTTCTAGGAAAAAAAATTGAATATCTCAACCCTGACCGGGATTTTGATTTTTGGCTTAAGGAATATAATAATTTTCTTCCATCACCACAGACAAGGTGGTGTACTCGCCAATTAAAACTAAGGCCATTCGAGTTATGGGTTAGGCCAATGCTTGCTGCTGGCCATACCGTTACCAGTTATGTAGCGATAAGAGCAGACGAAGAGTACCGTGAAGGTTATGCTTCTAAACATAAAAATCTAAGAATTGCTCTTCCTTTCCGTGATAATGGTATTGATAAGGCTGCTGTTGGGGACATATTGGAGGCTTCAGGTGTGGGTTGGCCAGAATATTATAAATGGCGGAGTCGCTCTGGATGTACATTCTGTTTCTTCCAACAGAAAATTGAATGGGCAAGATTAAAACAGCATCATCCTGAAGCATTTGAGGAAGCAAAAGCTTATGAAAAAAATGCACTGGACCATGGTTCTCCATTTACATGGTCACAAGGAGAATCTCTTTCTGAACTAGAAAAACCAGAGAGAATAATTCAAATCTTTAAAGATTATGAAGAAAGGAAAGCAAGAATTTCTTCGAAAAAACCTGTGAATCCTTTACGCCCAATCGTGGCAGAGGATATTGATGACATTTATGGTGATGATGAAGGGAATGGTTCATGCAATATATGTCATAAATAGTTCTGACTAAGTAAAATGTGCACTCACAATGTGCACATTTTATTATACAATAACGAAATTCCGCCCTCTGCATATTTAATTCTATGGTCAATCTTAGAAAATATAAGGTCGACCATAAAAATACAAAAAACCGAATAGTACAGATATAAGTTAATTTTCACCTATACCACTTTATGGTTCTACTCCCATGCCTTTTGAATAATGTTTGCAAGTTCTGCGATTTCAGACTCGGATGCAAATGGAACCTGAGCAAGTATTACACGCCCTTCCCCTGATAGTTTTGCAGCCATATGCCCACGGCCCAGTAATTTTTCCGCCCCAGGCTCATCTAGAACTAATATAGAATTCTTCTTGTCTGCAACCTTGAGTACGAGCCTATTAGTTAAATTAGCACGTAATTGCATTGGTAGAGCATCTTTGTCTGGTCGCTGTGTAATAAGGACAAGATTGATTCCAGCAGCTCGGGCCTTAACACCTAAGCGACTTGCATTCAAATCAATGGCATCTCTGTACTCGGGGATCATCATCCAATCAGCCAATTCATCATGAAACAGCCAGATACGTGGAAGTTGCTCAGATGTTGGAACTCTACTATTATAGTTATCTAATTTAGTGACACCTGCTTCTGCAAGTAAACGGTTTCGTCTTTCCATCTCAGCAACCAATTCCTCTAGTACGCTGACTGCTTCATCCCGCTCAGTAATAAGGTCACCATCGAGGTGCGGCATATTGCGCAACCAAGGGAAATCTATCCCAGCTTTTGGATCAATCATGCGGATACGAGCTTTTTCAGGCGAGTTTGTTGCACAAATATCCAAGAGAAGTGATTGTACCAAAACGCCTTTACCACTCCCAGTTTCACCAGCTATCAAAGTATGTGGTCCATGTTGTTGGTGCCCTCCAAATTCGCTGCTTACATTCAGATATAGGAGCTCACCATCAGTTTCTCTTGCACCTAACAATAAACTAGTATTGGAATTAGGAGCTGTTAATGGAAGCTGACGTCTTCGCCAAAGATCTTGTAACCGCAGAATTGCCCGATATGGCCGTTTAACCATAATGATTATTTCCATTGGAGCGGCAAGGACATTAATTACATCAACGGCATGAGAAGTCAGCAATTCTTGACGTTTCTTCTCAACTTTAGGTACGGTAAGATCGTCCGAACCTCTGAAGCGAATAAGCGCAGCATTGGGGGTTAGTCTGGCGCCTAACAACTCTGCAGTCATTTCGTATCCACGCAACGCTCTTTGCAATACTTTGACAGTATTATCTAACCATGCCTTCGTATTTTCATCGTCTTCTTCAGACAAAATGCCATTACTAACCCATTCAGCAAGCTGCTTTGATGGCCACTTTGCTAGTAACTCTTCTAATGCATCAGCTCTAATATTGTCCTTTAAAGAATCTGCACATAATTCATCTAATTCACCTAATTCACCTAATTCACCTAATTCTAATGAAGGGAATAAATCTGGATTACCTTCAATTTTAACCATCAATGAATGTACATTTTTGGGCTGCTGAGACTCTTTAAATTCAAATAATTTAAGTTTATCATCTTTGTCGCACCTCTCACTGATACTATCCCTGGAAGATTCCACCTCTATTACTCTAGATACAAGTGCATCTCTCCAAGTACATTTTTCCATTCCTTCCTCAGCAAGAAGATTAGAACCTTTTTTTGCAAAATCACGTATTGCACCAACAACACAACTCTTGTCAAATATTAATTGAGCACAATGAGGCATACCTTTTATAAATATCGACATTGCGTTAGTGCTATCGACATACTCATCATCATCATGTACAAATATATGTGACAAACCTATCAGTTGTATCGGAATATTATCCTGTCTGACTTCATCTGACCACTTATGTAGGTCCCAACCATTCATTAACTTTGAGTCAAATGGCTCTATACCTTCAATCATGAAGTCACCTATTCGATTAAGCCAAATATCACGGTCTATACGTTTGCGATTGGGATCAATAGCTCTGCCTATGCGTGCTACAGTATCTTCAAGTTGTTTGGCTGACTTCTTGGCTTGTGTTTTATAAACACTGGAACTAACAAATTTTGCTTCTGATATTGCCACTTTGAGAACCGGCTCTCCATTTACAATCCGTGGAGCAATAGCCATAATATCAGCAATTTGTTCTTCACGTTGCCCAAACCAAGATGCATAATCATCTAGAAAGAACCATCCAATAGGCAATTCTAAATTACCTATTGATTTTCGAATCTCTTCCATAGATAGAACAATACCAAGCAGCTCATTTGCATACTGTCCATATCGAGCTGCACGCATAACAACTTGACCGGAAAGTATATTTGCTTGGTCAATAAACTTATCGATAACTAATGGTTCATCTGTGACGATTGCGGAATCGAGTCTATCCAATCGTTCCTTAATCAGGACACGTAACAATTTCGACTTAGATGTAGTTGAGACAACAATATTCCGATCTATTTGTTTATCTCTAATATGACGAATTACACGAACACCATTATTACTTAATAAACGACGATCAACTAGCTCATCAAAATTCACTACCCACTCACCAATTTTATGAGTCTGTGTGAATATACTACTAATATCACCATTACGTAAATTTATTTCACGGGCGGGAACTACATTGCCTGGAAGTGCATTATCGCCCTGTAAAAATCCATGAATGAGATTGAGATAGCTTTGACATGGCTGTGGTTGTACGGGACAAACTAAATATACAGAGGTTGCAGTATCCGTTGGATTGATAGGCCTACGACGTGACCACCGAGCAGGAATATGAGTGATTAACTCGGGATACCTCTCACCTGGAGCTCTCTTCCAGACGAGTTGGGCATTTCTAGCTACCACATCCTGAAGTGCTACCAAGTCGGCTATACGGCCATTATTACTATCATCTAAAATTTTAGCTGTATCAAGGAATCCGACACGAAGCCTAGAAAGGAAATTTCTGCTTGCTTCACTAGACATAACAGAGCCGGATTCTTCATTGACCGTTGCATTCTGTTGCTCGTAAATTCGTCTAATACGTTTAGGGTCTGTGTGAGTAAGTAACAGATCACATTGAAGTTGATTTTCCTGTTCAACTTTACTAGAAAGTTCTGATGCCAAAGCACTTGGCAATGCCTTTGATTCGGTATTATATAGGATAACGGAGAAATTACTGCGTTCATGAGGCAGAAGTTTTAAATATTGTTCACCAACACTGCTAAAGGCTTTAGCAGCAAAACTTGGCTCAGTATCAAGAGAATCGTCACCATCCTGACGGTTTCTCTTTAGCGGGGATTCAGCAAGGGTATAATCATAGGAAGAACCAACTGCTGAAAGGAGTACTGATTGCGTAAGTGCAAATCCAATACAAATTTCAGGATAATAGTTTTCTTGCAATTCAAATCGAGCCTGTGAAAATAAAATATCCGCTCTAAAAATATCATCTTCAGCTGCGTCAAGAACATCAATAATTAATTTAGAAACCTGTATTGCTTTTATATTTATTTCCGCTAGGCGTAAGGGATGCCACGGCGTAATTATAGCCGCCGGGCTTCCTGCACTGACATTCGCCACGCCAACCCTGATAATTTCCACCCAAATCTTTTCTCTAGCAAGATCATTATTGGCCAGGTCTAATAGTGCACCAAGTAATCTATCATACTCGACTGCTTGTTTAACGAAAGCTTCGGAACTAATTCCCAAACCTTCCGTAGAAACCCAGTCGCGAATGGCCTCTGTATATTTAGCCCTAAAAGCATGAAATCTTTCTGTAATATTTTTTGTTGCATCAATTCCCAATAAACTAGTCAAATCCCTCAATTCGCACAGTACAGCCTTACCACGATCACTACTGTCTTTATTTGGGGCAACAAGTTTTCCATTGTTGCTATTTGTTACATCGCGAATTGTGTTTACATCATTCAATGCGATACGCTGAATGCTACCTTTTGCATTGACAGACTGCCTTGCAATATCTGCAGTTGATAAAAGTGCATACTCTTCTTCTTGATTAGCAATACTCAATAAATCATCCGGCATCGCTGTCGCTATAGCATCAACAGGCATTTCCCAATAAAATACAAGTTTAATCTTGACCCCGTTAGGATCTAATACTACTTCAAACTTAATTGAACGTGCCTCTTTTGAACCAGACGTCACTTTAGCTAGTTCATCATCAATTTTCGGGAAGTAAAACTCCATTAACTTTCCGAAATCAAATGTCACCTTGTCCGCGAAGAGAGCCTGAAGCCCTTTATATCTAAATGCGAAATATCGCACAACGCTTGGATTCTTCCCACGCCAAAAACTTTTCTCCCGAGAATTAGGAATGCTTATAGATAATTTTTTCTCTACCAATTCATCGTCACTAACTCTTCGACGAAGATTATCGAGTGTATCTAATAATCCAATAAGAAAGTCATGATATGTTTTCGGACTACAATACACATATCGTTCCCATTTACCCGATAATTTTTTATCGCGAGATAAATGCTCGCGATGAGCTTCATAAAAACCTTGCAGATTTTCTGATGGCTCTTTAGGGAAATTACTTAAGAGCAATTCCTTCTCATCTTCCTCAAGGAAATCATCATATTCATCTTCAAAAAACTTAATTGTTTCTTCACCTAAAGATATTGATGAAGTCTTTGTAAGATCATCAAAAATTTCAGAAATATTGCGCCAATCTAATTCAACTAAACATTTTTGTGTATCAGACCAATCATCAATACATAAATCTGCATTCAAGAAGCTTTCAATTGCCCCTCGCTCAATTTCAGTCAGTCGTTCAGAAATACCTTTATAATTAGCATACAACTGCTCTCGAGAAAAATACTCACCTTTTTCTGTCTGTTGAACAAGAAGTGGTCGAATTTTAGTGTGTAAACCTCTAAATATCTTTTCCCATTCTCTAGTTATATGACGCTTTTTAATAGGTATTCGATCAAAATAGCCTGAATAACGTGGAAGTTTTAAACTTGGGAGGGCATTATCGACCGCTTTTTGAACGGTGAGACCATCGGAAATAATCCCCTCCGCAATAGAAAGGACAAAATCGGCAAATATCTCAATTGTTCTTGCCACATGAGTGTTATTTGCCGATTGGAGAGCAACATGCAAAATTTTACGCATGTTTTCATCAAGATTTGCCGAAGTCAAACCAACCTTATCAATCCAAGCATCATAACGTGTTCTTAGTGTATCAGTTTCAATTTTCGTTACTTTTTCAACACTTTTATCATTTCGCTGAAGCTCTTCTTGTGACGCAGCAAAAAGCACTGCGCGTATATTTCCCTGTAAACGACAATGGCGCCAATGAGTGATAGATTCATCACTTATTTCATTAGCGGGGAGTGTGTTATCTGGATCAAATAAACGCGGAATCCTGACTGTAACGATATCACTTAAATAAGGTTCTGCAAGTACAGCTTCGGCAATTGAGCGGACAAGGGATTGCTCCAGACCAACCATACAAAAACGAATAGTTCCGTCAGGCTCCTGGTCCAGGTTATACTTGATGAAATCAAGCGTAATTGCTGCAATGAGCTCATTTCTTGTCATTTTTTACTCCTGAACGGATTCTCAACATAAGCACAATCATCAGAGAGACGGCGAAGCAATCCCAATGATCTCAAACGCTGCTCTAAACGCTGCGAGTTCTGCATAAAGGCGTTTTGATCAATCGGTAGAGTTCCAAAAGCTTTCTCTGCTTCATTCGCCCCAATGACCAAACGGAATCTTTCATAGAGCTTTGCGAGAAATCGATGATATTCTTCTCGACCATCATCCACAACACACATTACCAAGGCCTTAAGCAAAGCATCATCTGGTGAATACCATGTCCCCATTGCACGGCGCGAAACAGCCAAACCAATCTGTTTAGCCCATTCCATATGCACCTTAGCTACATGTTGCTGGTGACGCTTCTCAGCATAATTTCTTAAAGCCTCAAAAATTGTATCTGGATCACCGGCTGGCAAACCATCGTCTGGTTGCCATGCATAACGCTCAGTTAAGTATTCTCGTATTGCTTCCGAAGGGACTCTGGAGTTCAATGCATCATGCCAACGTTTATCCTCCTTAGCAGATTCAATATATGCACGTACAGCCCGGGTAGACAACATTCTATTCGCCCCAAAATTTTCTTTTGAAAGTTCAAACAGAGTTGTTCTGATGGGAGAGGCTATTTCTAATACAAACTTTGGTTCACTATTGTCACCTACCTCTTCATTTGCCCTTTTAAGCATATAGATAAGCATGTGCAAAGAAGATAAACGCATCAGAGGATCGAGTAATGCTTCCCCGGATAAATCCAGACTCAATAAATTAATCCATGTATCAGCAATTCTTTCATATTCCGGGCGCTCGGCAAAAGGAAGATACCCAATAGAACTGGATACTTGATTGGAATTGATATGCTCCTCACCCGGTAATAGCGCAAGAATAATACGATTCCAAGTATCATCCTTACGCAATAATTTTTCTGATATCATATCGGCTAATTCTTTAGCTTTACTGCTTCGATTCAGCATCAGATAAAGCAATTCTCCGCTTCTAGCAAAGAAACGTCGATCTGGACTCCCATTTGCATTTGCCGGTAAATCGGCATACAAACAATTCGGTCCATATGGAAATAAAAAACGAGAACTCCACCGACGTTGCCGATGTGATTCAATAGCTGTAGTTTGAAAAAATTCGATAACATGTAAAAATCGGGTAAACGAACCAAACCGGTCTTGTAAATACAAGAAATCATCATCAAAAGAGAATATTTTCAGCCATTCTCGCCACCTCTCAGGGTCTGACTGATAATTATCATGAACATATCTAATATGAGGGTTATTAAATATTAATTGCCGGATAGGAATGAGGCGAGGAATATTATATTGAAATTTTTCATGCTCATCATTACTTCGACTTTCATTCAACGCCTTTCCTACGTAACTTCTTGATTGAAATATTGCAAGAAACTCCAAAAATACGAGCCATGGTGTCTGATCATTGTAGAAACGATGTCCCCAGATGGCCTCATCAACCCAAATATTAACATCTTTTTTAAATTTTGCTGACGCTTCCAGACGTGTGCTCATGATTCCACCTTGATCCGTATATTATCAGGATGGATTCGTCCTTGGTCATCCATCGTAAGAGCTTGCAAGCTAATCTCATCACTAGATAGATCCTCTGCAAGCAATTCATCAAGTCTTTTAATTAATCTTAATTTGAAATCCAGAAAATCCTCATGACATTGACGGGAGAAACTTGCTGGTAAACTGCCATTTGCAACACGGACAAGATACTCAAAATGAGTAAGTTGAAGTATCAGATTATCAACAAAATCACCATCAGCTGCGGGATCAATTATCTGCAAACATGGTGTTGCACCATTGCTTTCCAATGCAAAATTAAGATAAGGGTTCCTTCTTTGACGAATAGTCGGCAACTCATAATTCAAAAGAGAAGCGATACGACCCCGCCCATCACCACCTGACGAGGCAAGGTAAAGTACTGTTCCATCATCAATCATCATCCCGCAAAAAGTTCGATTTAAACCCCGAACTAAAAGTTCTGTTATACTAGATATGTCACTACCTTTTTTTAAACCTTCAACAAAATCTAGATATAACCCCGATGCTTGGTAGACAGTTAAATGCCAAGGATCGAAATTACTTTCTTCTGGCAAAGAGAAAAACAGTCTCTGTCGTTGTTTAGAAAGAGCCTGAATGAAATCATCAATTAGCTTCCTTTCACCCTCAAGATAATCTTTCAAATATGGCAAATATATTGATTCCCCGTAATAAATATCATTGGACAATAAACTAGCATATAGAGGCGAGTCATTATAAGCGCCATAGATAAGAAAATCATCGAATTTATTATCAGTTTCTCTTCCAATACCAAAGGCCTCAAGGATATTAAAAACTTGATACTGTTGCCGCTGACGAATAGATAAATTCGAACCAAAAACGTTTGAATAAGGATTTGTAAGAGTATAATTATTTTTCTGTGCACGATTATGTGCCGTACGACAGGTTAGCAAAATCTGTCCACTGTGCTGATCACCCAATAATATATTAACACTGAGAAGAAGCAGATCACGGATGGGTATATGCATACGGTTTGCACGTGCAAGTTTCATCAAAGCTGCTAACCGCTTGAGAAACATCCCTTTGCGGAGGCATTCTCGATTTATAAGAATAGGACAATTTGTTGTACCGTCGTTTTGCACCATATCGCAGCCACTACATTGAGACCATTGTGGATGTTCAACTATTTGCTCAATTAGTAATTGAAAATGCTCGGACGCATCAGAACAGCTAAGATTATAAAGACTTAAATTAAGGGTATCGAGCTCAGTTTTTTCTTCAACAAGCATGTCTTCTACAATCTTGAACATTTTATGTTCTTCATTGCCCTTACTTTCCGACCAATCGCGCCAACTTGACAACAACTGTCCATCATTGGCTGCGACTAGATATACATTGTCAGCATCCCTATTAGCAATAGATGTCGTTAGTTCTGCCAACAAGCCGTTCTTTTCATCCGGTGTTAGTTCACTTAAATCTTTAATGATATGTAGTTTTTTTCCAGAGACTGGAAGTGTTAGTGAGACATATTTCCCACCGGCATTCCACTTTTCTAGATTGCCACCGAATTCTAACCACACCTGACGGCAATGAAATGTTTTACCATCACCTGCGGTACCTGTAAGAATAACATTCCGGGGTATCATAGAGTTAAAATTTATATTAATATCTTTCAATCTTGATGGTGTGATATGAATAACGGATTCAATACCATAATGTTCAATTTCGGTCTGTATCAGTTCATCATACATGTTGTCACCAGCAGGAATAGGCCCGTAATGACGTAAAAAAGAGATCAAGTTGTTTGATTTATTCATATAAAGAGCCTTCATAGAAGATGTGTTGCCAAAAAGAATAGTCACGCATTGATATGTTCTGAAATGCAGGAACAAACTGCTTGGCTCCTCCATAGGACGACGTTACGGTCACTTGATTTTCTCCTCTACAATCACTCGCATTATAACTACAGCAAAGAACCCTCAGCACAATTTTTTCAACACAACCTAAGTTGAATTATCTAACTCTCTCATTTATTGACATTACATCAAAAATGTGTTCAATCCAAAGTAAATAGTTTCAAGCAATAATACCCTAAAAGCAGTGTTTCGTTCAGCACGAGGACACCATTATTGTTTGAAAAAGTGGCACAGTTTGGTCTTCGACGCACTGATAATGACGCTCAAGCGCCGTAAGCATCTGCAGAACGTTATCGTTCATATCAAACGCAACGATACTGACGTAATTTGCCCGGGAGCAGGAGCGCCCTGCTCATCACGCCAGCCGACACGCACATCACTAAGCCAGGAATCAAAACGGTCACGACTATTTTTCAGCCTATTACGAAACTCACTAGCAGTTTTGCCCGCCCCGAAACGGGGATAAAACAAGGCATAAGCCTCTTTCCATTTCTGAACACCCAATCCCACAGGTGGTTGAGATTTACCGTACTTCGACAAATACCACGCCACTTCAAGCAAATCGTCTTCCGAGCTATTCAATGTTACATCCTGTTTTTCCAGCGTAATTCATCACTAGATTATGTCTGAAAAGATCATTAACTAAACTGATCAGGTTAGTTGTTTTAGCAAAAACATCTCACACCGGTTTTCACCATCAACAAGCACTACGCGCAACCAACAACACAAAAAGAAACACCCCATGCCCCCACACAAAATCCGCCAGGAGTGGCTGACGCTGGACGAGGCCGCAGAAGTCATCCGGCAGCACAACATCACGTTGCTGCCTGCCGATCTGATCCGCCATGCCCTGCATGGCGATCTGCCACTCTCAGTCTACTTCCCTTCTCCCGTACTTCTGAGACCACTCAATCCCCCTTGCCGCTTGGCCTGCCGATTCAGCAAACCTCCCTTTCCACCTTCGCAGTGCAACAAACCCGGGAACCGCAAAGTGATGGCGAACTCTCCGCCGTGCAGACGCGACCCAACTCTGCAACTGACCACCAGCCATCTGTGGAATTTGCCGTTAATCGGCCTTGAGCGCCTGCTGCTGCACCAGCAACTGGCAAAAACGTTGAATCGTCCTTGTCCCAAAGATACCCACTGCTGCAACCAGATTGGCATCGTGGTCTGCGATGAGAACGACAGCTACTACCAACTTTGTTGCCGTAAATCGTTGCGGGAGCTTTTACTGGAACTGCTCGCCTCGCAAAACAACCTCCAGGAAGAGCTACATCTGCTGATTGGCCAGTTATATGGTAATGGTCGCAATGACCTGAAATCCCGACTCAATCTGTCCGTCTGCTATCTGCAGGAGACATTGCCTCCTGACGCACTGTTCGTCATCCGTCGCACTCATCTCGAGGCCTTTCTGACTCGTCATCAGCCGGAATCAAAGGAGCGGATCACCTCCGCGCTTTCCCGTCTGCTGTGGCTGGCCTGCAAGCACAACCCGCAACTGGACGATGAAATGCTGGAGCATCCCTACAAACTGCTGAACATTTTCGAATGCTGGGCGCGCGAGGAAGGTATGCACCTGCCGCTGAGCCCCGAGACGTTGAAAACCGCACTCCAGCGCGGCGCACCGCCGTAACGCGCTCAACTAACCCTTTCAACTAACAACTCTCACTACCCCGGATAAGGATTTTTACTGCCTGGCAGGGACGCTGCTGCTTTGATAACCACGCCCAACGTGCTGATGTGAACGACTCTGGACACAGGAGGAATGGTTATGAATAGCGACAGATTTTTACGCTTACGCCAGGTGGAAGACAAAATCGGCTTCGGTAAATCGTGGATTTACCGGCAAATCCAGCTGCAACAGTTTCCGCCGTCCATTCGACTCAATAGCCGCCACGTCGCCTGGCTGGAAAGCGAGGTGGATGCCTGGATCCACCAGCGCATCCGGCTTACCCGCGATGTCTGAATGCCGGAGGAAGATTATGTGCGCTTCACACCTGCTCAACCGCTGGCTTCACGGTGCCAGCACTACCGGAGAACAGGAGATAGTCCAGGTCAGTCTGGAGCAAATCCAGCCGTTCTCCCTCAATCCCCGTGTCACCCGCAATCCCGGCTATGACGTACTGAAAGCGTCAATTATCGCCCGTGGGCTGGATAACCCGCCGGTGTTGACCCGCCGTCCTGGTGATGAAAAATATATGCTCGCCAGCGGTGGGAACACGCGCCTCGCCATCCTCAATGAACTGTGGCGGGAGACGCAGGATGAGCGTTACCACCGCGTCTGCTGGCCGTTCAGACCGTGGCCGGAAACGCTGTCACCGCAGCAGGGCGAAGTCCAGTGCCTGATCGGCCATCTGGCGGAAAGCGACCTGCATAACGGATTGATGTTTATCGAACGCGCGGAAGGGGTACTGCACCTGCGCGATCTTTACCACAAGGCAGGTATTGAATGCCCGACGCAGCTGGCGCTGGCGGAGCAACTCACCCGCGACGGCTATCCCGTCAGCCAGTCGCAAATCAGCCGGATGTTGCAGACCGTAGACTGGCTGCTGCCCTGCATCCCTAACGCGCTATACGGCGGCCTGACCCGAAAGGTTATTGATCGCCTGCTGGCGCTACGCAGCGCAGCGGAACAGGTCTGGGCAAAGCTGATGCCACTGGAACGCCAGCCCGAATTTGCCGACCTGTTCAGCACCGCCCTCGCCACCTTCAATGACGAGCCGGAAGCCGTGGTACCGCAACTGGTGCAGGACGAACTGCTCGGCGAGATGAGCTGTCGCAGCGGCATGAGCTGGAATACGTTACTGGCGGAACTGACCGATGGACAGAGCAAGCGGCAGGCGCTGCTGGGACCACCAGCCGAAAAGGTCCTCTGGCCGCCACCGCCGGAAGCGGAAAAAGCACCACTACCAGAGCCTGAGGCACCGACTGAACCCGCTGCGCCCGGCGAGCCAAAGCCCTCACCGCTGGTGCATACGGCAAGGTCGCTATGTGCCTGCTGGGGACTGGATGCCTGTATCCAGCCGGACGAAAGCGCTTCAGCCGGCTTCACCCTCGCGCCCTGCCACGATTTTCCCCACCCGGCGGCACAGCGCTGCTATCAGGTGCTGGCGGCCCTGAATGGCGACACCAGCACGCCGATGCCTGCCCTCGAATTGTTGTTGTCGCCGGACTACGACAACGCTCAGATCCAGCAACTGATGCAACTTATCAGCCTGTGCCGCCAGCGACGGCTGCGGGAGGTTCGCCATGACGCCCTCAGTTAACCAGGCAGTCCTCACCCACATCGTCCAGGCGCTGAAGGAGGGACAGATCCGCTACTGCGAATCGCTGGGCTTCAGCCCGCAGGAGCTGTGCGAGCTGACGCGCCTTACCGCCGATGACATCCTGTTTCTCAGCAACAGTGCGGTGCAGTTCATCACCACCCACATTGACCACGAAATGCTGGGCCGGATGCTGGCGAGGATGGAGCAGGAGCGGCTGTTTCAGCAGCGTCTGGAGGAAGCGCTGTCTCTCGGCGCGTCCATCGAGTTCATCAACCACTACTTTGGCCTTTCCACACCGGAGGTCTGTGCCCGGCGACGGCTGATTGGCCTGTTTGTCCGGCAAGGGCGCAACAATGCTCCGGATGAGCAGGTGGAGACGCTGGTGTGGAATGAGTGGCAGAAGACGGGCGTGAACAAGCTCGACTCACCCGAAGCGTTGACCGCCATGATGGCGATGGCCCGCGAGCATGACCTGTCGCTGACGGTTATCTGGAACCTGCTGCGCCAGTGGACTCAGGAGAAACTGCTGCATGAAGAGTGACGATCGGCTGCTGTTTCTCGGCAACCCGCAGCAGAGCGTGCCGAAGCGCCTGCTGCTGGCGCGCAACCTCTCCCCGCGAGACAAGTTCGCGTGGCAACTGCTGCGCCTGCACGCCCGCGACGACGGCAGCGGCGTCTTCCCGTCATACAACGACCTGCAGGGCTGGCTCTCTGACCAACCTGAAGGCGAGAAGGCCTCGCGCAGTACCGTCAGCAACGCGCTGATGATGTTGCGGATCACCCGCTGGCTGAGCCTGTGCCAGCGACTGCGCGACGAGCAAAGCGGCAGGATCACCGGCAACCTCTACGCCTTGCATGATGCGCCACTGACTCATGCTGATGCCTGCCGGATGGACAGCGAATATCTGGCGCTGCTCACCGCCTGTTCCCGCCACCGCAACCGCCGTATCCGCAACATCGCCATCGGGTTGCTGCTCACCCTGCAACAACCTGTGGACAGTGGACGAACCAGCACTGAGTCTCCATTGAAGACCGCCCCTGGTCTTAATCGAAGACTCAGTAAAAAATGCCCGAGTCTTCAATTAAGACTCAGTGATGTGGCGGGCGCTGGCGGGCAATCGGAGCCGCGTTGCGTACATACTGGTACAGATTTAAACAATAAACATCAAAAGCGTACGCAACTGCTGCACTGGCCTGTGGATAATCCCTTCAGCGCCAGCGAGCGCCGCGCCGCCGAACGCGCGATGCGCAATCTGGATCCCGCTCTCTGCCAACAGGTGCTGGACGACTGCCTGTGGCGGATCGCCGCCCACGATATCCACCGCCCCCTCGCCTATCTGCTGGCAACGCTGGAAAAAGCCAGACGGGGCGAGTTCAATCAGCTTCGGCGCAGGCACAGATAGCCCGGATTTTATGCGCACCGCATAAAGCCGGTGTACCAGCTATCAATCAAACCTCATTCATCGGCGAAATTAACTTTCTGTGAACCAGATGGGTTTCCCGTCGCCTGACTCATTGCGCGGACCGACACTGCGGGCTACTGAATCCATGGAGAATTTCCGATGCCTGGCACAACCCTGTTCAGCGATATCCGCATCACCCTGCACACCCGCGTTGCCGCCCGGCTTTGGCAGGCGCATCCCACCGGAATGCTGCTCAGTCTGGCGTTACTCAGGCGTCTGCTGCGCGCCGAAGAGGCCGACGATCCGTGGGCCGCCCACTGGCTAAAGCAACTGCGCATCCGCCTGAACCTGATCGCACACCTGCTGAAGCAAAAAAATCGTCGGCTGGACCAGGCCTTCGCCAGCCTGTCGGGCGCTATCCACACCACGCAGGTCAGTAACCCGTCCCCGACCGAATTCATCCTGCCGCTGGCGCTATTCTCACCACCCGGTTCGCGCCTGCTGCAACAGTTGATTGATTACGATCTGCTGGTCCGCCGTACTTTGCTTGCCTGGCACCTAGGCCTTATCACCCAGGCGGAGAAGCGCGATTTTATCGCTACCATCCCACGCCTGATGCTCCAGGTGTTCAGCTTCGTGAACCGCTTTCGCACCACTGGCGTGACCCGTGCCGACGTGAGGGCGAACAGTCCACTGGCGCAGACGATGGCGCATAAGCTCGGTAATTTGCCCAAAAAGATGCTTGCGGAGATACAGCGCGATGTTCAATGACGATGACGATGAACGCTCCGCCCGCAAAAGCTCGCTAAAAGGCCTTTTAAAGGCCTTTAAGGGTAAGGGAGAGCTGCTAGCGCTGGTGCAGGAATTACGGGAGGCTCGGATACAACTGCAACAACATCAGTTGATGCTGAAACAGGTGGTGTATGAACTGCCGGGGCGTAACGTACCGCTGATCCTGTGCAGCAACCCGTCGCGCTCCGGCGTCAGCTATCTGCGCTGGCGCAATCTGGACAACAACCGTTCGGGGAGCGTGGCATTGCAGGAAGCCATTCAACAGCCGGACGCGAGCGATGAACTGCGCGACGCGCTAATGGCACTCGAATGGCGGCGGCAGGTGCTGAATACGCAGCTTTCGGTGGTGATGTTTATGCTGCGGCGGATATGCCCATTAACCACGCTGGTTTAAAATTTTGTGCAAAGTTAACCCCTGAGTGTCACTTTAGCGATTATTTTAAACTCACCTCATGCACCTAAAAACAGGCACTATCCGCTTAATGCACGTCTTAAGGTGCAATTTTTACCTTCTCCCTCCAGTTTCCCCTGTCGCCTTACCCCTCCGGCACACCATGCTGAACTCCCTTTTACCGGAGACAGCCCATGCAACTTTACCTGTGCGAAAAACCCTCTCAGGCGCGCGATATTGCCCGCGTACTTGACGCCCGTAACCGCAGCGACGGCTACCTGCATAACGCCACCGTGACCATCACCTGGTGCTTTGGCCATCTGCTGAGCATGGCCGCGCCGGAGGATTACGATCCGGCGCTGAAACACTGGCGGGCAGAGCATCTGCCGTTTATTCCCCCGGCATGGCGGCTGGTGATCCGCCCGGAGGTGCGCAAGCAATTCCGCATCATCGAGAAGCTGCTGAAACAGGCAGATGCAGTGGTGATTGCCACCGACGCCGATCGCGAAGGCGAAACCATCGCCCGCGAAATTCTGGAACAATGCCGCTGGCGCGGTCCGGTTCAACGGCTGTGGCTGTCGGCGCTGGATGAGGCCAGTATCCACAAGGCACTCGCCGCGCTGCGTCCCGGCGACAGCACGTTTCCGCTGTACCAGGCCGGACTGGCGCGCGCCCGCGCCGACTGGCTGGTCGGCATCAACATGACCCGCGCCTGCACGCTGATGAACCGGCGGCACAAAAGCGTGCTCTCCGTGGGCCGGGTGCAGACGCCGACCTTACGCCTGGTGGTGGAACGCGACCGGGAGATCTCCCGCTTCACGCCCCGCCCCTGGTGGCGGGTAGATGCCCGATTGCATACAGGCGGCAATTCCTTTCTGGCACAGTGGCAGCCCGATGGAGCTTACTGCGATGACGAAGGGCGCTGTATCCGCGAATCCGCCGCCCGCGAGGCCACCGCGCGCCTGCAACAGGCCGGAACCGCGCTGGTAATGGACGTGACAACCCGGCGGGAGAAAACGCCGCCACCGCTGGCCTTCACCCTCAGCGCCCTGCAGCAGGTCTGCTCAAAACAGTGGGGCATGGGCGCGCAGGAGGTACTGGATATCGCCCAGCGCCTGTATGAGAGCCATAAGGCAACCACCTATCCGCGCACCGACTGCGGATATCTGCCGCTCTCGATGCACGCTGAAGCGCCACAGGTGCTGGCCGCGGTGGTTGCCAGCGACGCCACACTCCAGCCCCTCGCCACGCAACTAAATCTGCAGCAACGCTCCCGGTTGTGGGACGACAGCAAAATCACCGCCCACCACGGCATTATCCCGACCCGTAAAACGGTAGATCTGACACAGATGAATGACAGCGAGCGCAAGGTTTACGGCCTGGTACGCAGCCATTTTCTGGCGCAGTTTCTGCCAGACCATGAGGTGGATAAAACCGACCTGCGCCTGAACTGCGCCGGGGAAACGCTGGTTGCCCGTGGCTCAGTAGTGATTGTCAGCGGCTGGCGACAACTGTTTTTACGCGAGATGGCAACCCAATCGCCGGAAGAAACACAGTCCATCCCCGCCCTGCAACAGGGGCAAACCTGCCAGGTGGAACAGGTGGACGTTCGCGCCCGCCAGACCCAGCCGCCGGAGCACTACACGGAAGGAACGCTGATTGCCGCCATGAAAAATGCCGCCCGTTTTGTCAGCGATGAACGCCTGAAGCAGCGGCTGAAAGAGAACGCCGGTATTGGCACCGAAGCCACCCGCGCCGGGATTATCCAGACGCTGCTTAAGCGCGGTTATCTGATTAAGCAGCGACGCTTTCTGCTGGCAACGGATACCGCCAGCACGCTGATTGACGCCCTGCCGGAAACGCTGAAAGATCCGGGCACCACTGCGCTATGGGAGCAGATGCTGGATGACATCGCGACGGGGAAAATGGGGCTGGAGGCGTTCCTGGTGCAGCAGCAAGAGGCCGTTACAGCGCTCACGGCTCAAATAGTCAGAGGCCAGAAAATCGCCCCATCAGGTTAGCAAAACGCCCGGCGTTTGCCGGGCGTGAAAACAACGTCAGTCAACGATTACGGCTTATGTTCAATCGCCGGGTTGTTGTTGATGGCGATGCGCTGCGGTTTCTCTTCTTCCGGAATGTCCTGATGTAATTCAATCGCCAGCAAGCCGTTTTCCAGCGAAGCGCCGGTCACTTTCACATGCTCCGGCAGACTATAGCTGGCCCGGAAGTCGCTGCGGCTGATACCCCGATGGATCCACCCTTCTTCGCCGTTTTCGGTTTTCTCCTCTTCACGTTTACCGCTGATGTTCAGCTGACCGCCAACGGTTTCAATTTCCAGTTCGCTCTCTTTCCAGCCCGGCACGCTGAGCGTCAATTCATAGCGGTTATCGCCCAGCAGCCGGATATTGTAAGAAGGCGTGGAGGGCAACGGCGTACTGCCGGTTAGCTGGCTAAAAAGGCGATCGATACGGTTAAAACGGTCCGCAAACAGAGAGTCGGAGAGAACGTGCAACACGGGAAAAGTTCTGAGAGTCATCATGTACCTCCTGAACAGTAAAAAAGAATATTCAAAAAGTTCATGTCTTGTGGGCAGTGTTCCTTACCCGCTTTCTATATGAGGTTACTGCACAATATTTCAACTCACCGAAACGCAATTTTGTGATTAAAATCACATATCTTCCGCTCAGCCTGTCACGGAAATTATTCAGCCACCGGTAATAAATCTCGCTGTCCTCTCACCCCGAAAGCTGTTGCTGTAATGCCGTTATCAACAAAACCCGCCATGCATTCCTGAAACGCGGAGGCGCACAGCGCGGAATGCCCGTACTGCCAGTAACTCAGCGGTCTCACAGCCAATGAGCCAAACCCGAAGCGGGACGTTCCCGCGCATGGGGCGCTCCGCACCTTCAACACGGAGACACCACCATGAACGATACCCATTACTTCAACTTGTACACCAGCGGTCTGGGCTACCTCAACCGGATCCGGGAAGTGACCCCAAAAAAAGGCGAACCGTTCCTGTGTTGCGACATTGCCGCACTGCGGGGCGAAGCCAGCAACGCGGAGCACACCTGGTTCGACTGCCGCGTCAGCGGTAAGGAAGCGCAGAAACTGGTGCACCGCTGTATCGACGCCTGCGAGCAGAGACGCAAGGTGCTGATCCAGTTCCGCCTCGGCGATCTGTATGCCGACACCTTTGTCTACAGCAAAGGCGAACGTAAAGGCGAAACCGGCGTCAGTCTGAAAGCCCATCTGCTGCACATCGGGCTCATCAAAATTGACGGTGAAGAGGTTTACCGGGCAGAACGCGAAGCAGAATCCCAGCCAGCGCCAGCAGAGCCTGTACCGCAGTTCTGACACACAGCATTCACCCTGCCGGGGAAATTCCCCGCCGGGGCGTTTCCCTGGCCTTTTACCGGAGAGACGCATGATGAATACCGTATTGAACTCACGTGAAGAAGCCCTTGACCGGGGCAAACTGATTAGCCTTGATGACGAGGCGCTGGACGCTGGCTTACCGCTGGATCTGGCCATAACTCTTCCGGCCCACAAGTACTGTCTTGAAGACCGGAATGACAACGACATCAGAGACTTGCTGAAAGGTGTTGAAATGGCAGCGGTAGTGGCCTTTATCTCCCACCAACCGCCGCAGCGCACCATTCGTATCGACTACCGCTGGGTGCTGTCGCAAAAAACTAACGGAAGCACCCAGCAGCAAACCGTCAGGCTGACGTTACGCGTTCATTTTTCTGAGCAAGACATCCCCATCGCCGCCACGCTGGGGCTGATGGGGGAAAGATTCCCTTACTGATCTGATTTTGCGCCCGTAACCGGGCGCTATTTTTCATTTAAAGGTAGGTGAGCACTAAATTATTTAGTGCAGTATTTTTCTACGCTTATTCTCAGTAACCTGATATATTTTGGTTCAAGGTAGTCGATCAGATCTATAAGCGCATGCTGTAACTTAATAAATTTGGATTGATAATGAATAAAATCATCAGCCATATGAACCACTTCTTGTTTCAACTGATTTAAAAAAGGTTCATGATTAACTAAGTCCATTTTTATAAACTCACCATAACCAATACAACCATAACCATTAACTGACTTTACAAGCATACGTTCACCAATTGCACGCTGCTCTCCCGAAAAAATTACAAAATACTTACCCAAGCGGTCGGCCTGAATAAGTGAATATATTACATCTTGTAATTCTGACAACCTTCGTGTTCTTTCATCATTTTCAAGATTAAGAAACTGAACATCCTGACGGGTCGCCTCTGACCAGGCAAAAAACAGTGAAAATAAATATGTTGTGTGCAGTATGACATAGTCCCGTTGTCTCTGGTTACCACCATGATAATAACCACCAAGAAATCCACCTTCGGTTATATTATATATTCTACTTTGTAGATCTGCTGAAGATTTTATTAATGGCTCAATATAAAACTTATTTTTTTACTTGACTCTTGCATCTGATTTATTTTGTTTATTCGATTCTGATTAAAGGCGGGAATGACAACCGCTACGATAGCGACCAAACCACTAATCATACTGGAAACCAATGCCACATCCATTACATTCTCCTGACGGTATTTAAAATGATAGCGGCGCTCCAGCCACTGTAAATTAGCTAATTCTCATGCAATAACTTTTCACTGCAAAAAATAATTGTTGATGGAAACCATTCAACATCACCAGCATTCTCCAGACAAGACCACACTGGAGTACACTATGAAACTGCTGCTATTCACAATGTTGGCGTTTATATTGATAGCAGTCAACAACACTTCTACTGCATCCAGAGCTACGCCTTCCGTAGTGCGTTACGACCGCTATCTGCTGGTCAGCACGTCACCGCAACAACCGCCACTCGAACAGCTTACCGCCCTGGCCGTTCCGCCCGGTTTTCATCCGACGGTCGGGGAAACGTTGCAGTACCTCCTGCGCGACAGCGGCTGGTCTTTGTGTCTCGCCGATGCGCGCCGGGCGCAGCTTTATGGGCTCCCATTACCGCTGAGCCAGTACAACACCGGCCCGCTGCGCCTGAAGGCCGCCCTGCAACTACTGGTGGGCCCGGCGTGGCGAATAACCACCGACGAAAACCGCCGTGAAGTCTGTTTCGCCAGCGACCATTCCCTCCCCCCGACGGTGGCTTACCGTCATCCCGTGTCCCTCCGCCCTTTGGGGCCGTTAACGGCCCCGTTTTTTCTCGCCGGGACCATACAACGTGGCGATATCCGACTGGCCGTAATTGTGCCGCCGGAGGCCGTTTACCTCCATCAGGTAGTGTGGCTGCGCAGGGGAGAACAGTGGCACGGCTGGCGGCTGGAGCGGTTTGATGAGCGCCGGGCGGTGTTCCGTCACGGTAAACGCCAGTTGACGCTGAAAGTACCGGAGTAAGCGATGAAACGCCTGGTTCCTCTGTTACTCTTCACCACCAGCGTGTGGGCGCAACCGCTTCAGGTGCAGACCAGCCAGAACGCGGACTCAGCTCTAAGACCGCTGACCACGCAACAGCAGGCCACCGTCTGGGGCGTCACACCAGAGGAGTGGCAGCGCTATCTCACGCTGAAACAGCAGGCGCGCGGCGTCTGGTCGCCGGGGCTCGATCCGCTGACCACGCTGGGCGTCGAAGCCGACACAGACCACGAACGTCAGCGCTTCGCCGAACTGCTGGTCAGGCAGGAATACCAGCGGCTGGAGAAAGAACTCGCCTTTCAGCGCGCCTATGACGCGGCCTGGCAACGCCTGTATCCGGGCCTGACGCCGCTGAAAACCACGTCCGCCAGCACTACCCGCGTTTCGCTATTTGTTAAAGATGACTGCCCGCCCTGCGACAGCCTGCTGCGTACCCTGCTGGCGCAACAGCGTCCGCTGGATATCTGGCTGGTCAACAGCGAAGGTGATGATAACCGGGTGCGCCGCTGGGCGATGGCGCATGGCATTGACGCAAAACTGGTGAGTGAACACAGCATCACGCTTAACCACGACGCGGGCCGCTGGTTTCTTTTGGGGCAGAGCAAAATTCCGGTGGCGCTGGAACGTAAGGGGGAACAATGGCACGAGGTCCTGCCCTGATCCTGCTGCTGCCCTGCCTGGCGCAGCCGCTGCCGGAAGCGTACCTGCGCGCCGCGGAGCATTACCGCGTGCCACCGGAACTGCTATGGGCCGTCACACAAACCGAAAGCGGGGCGAACCTGAGCGGCAGGCATCTCCCGTGGCCGTGGACGCTCAATATCAAAGGTACCGGCTACCGCTATGCCAGCCAGGAGCAGGCCTGCCAGGCGCTGCTGGCCGCGATCCGCCGTACCAGCCCGAAGCGCATTGACGTGGGGCTCGGGCAAATCAATATCGGCTGGCACCGGGCGTATTTTGCTTCTCCCTGCGACGCCCTGTATCCCCTGCAAAACCTGTCGCTCACCGCGCAGTTGCTGCGCAAGCGCTACGATGAACGCCCCGGAAGCTGGCTCAATGCCGCCGCCCGATATCACCGCCCTGCGGGCGGCGCGCCCGCTGCACGCTACCGCAAGCTGGTCAGCCGCCATCTGCAACAGGCCACATCACCATGAGCCGCTACGCGCTGGAAGCGCTGCTGCGCCCGCCCGTGGAGTTTTACAGCACCGTCACTGCTGGCTGTGGTGCATTAATCTGTCTGACGCAGGCCCCGTGGCTGATGCTGACGCCGTGGCAGGCCCGCATGATGACCAGTGCCCTGATGCTGCTGGCCCTGCGACGCGGCTGGCAGGGATGGCAAATCGTACGCTACCACCGCAACCTCCTGCACCTGCCGCGCTACGCGCTGACCAGCCGGAAAATCCCGATCAGCCGCCAGAGGCTGTTTCTCGGTAAAGGCTTTCGCTGGCTACCCATCCACACCCAACGGCTGTACGACTGCCTGCAACCGGAAGCCACACGCTGGCTGCGCCCGGGATGGTGTTACCGCCTGGCAAGACACATCGAAAAACGCAGCGAGCATACTATGCCCGGCTTTGCCCGCTTGCTCAGCGCCGATCGCTGGCTGAACCCGGTGCGCCCGCTGCTGCCCGTTGGCGGCAATCCTTGGTTGCATGGGGTGGAACTGAAAGAGTGCGACGTCACCCTGCCGCTCAGTGAACGCCCCGGCCACACGCTGGTGCTCGGCACCACCCGCGTCGGCAAAACCCGGCTGGCGGAACTGCTTGCCACTCAGGACATCCGGCGCGGCGAAGTGGTGATAGTATTTGATCCGAAAGGCGATGCCGATCTACTGAAGCGTCTGTGGACAGAAGCGCAGCGCGCCGGACGCGGAGACCGCTTTATCCTGTTCCATCTGGCGTATCCGGAGATCTCCGCCCGCTACAACGCCATCGGGCGCTTTGGTCGCATCTCGGAGGTGGCGTCGCGCCTCACCGGACAGCTTTCCGGCGAAGGCAACTCGGCGGCCTTTCGCGAGTTCGCCTAGCGCTTTGTCAACATTATCGCCCGAGCCCTAGTGGCGCTCGGCCAGCGCCCCGACTATCAGCTGATTTCCCGCCACGTGGTCAATATCGACGCCCTGTTTATCGACTATGCCCGCATCGTACTGCCGCGCCACAACGCACGGGCGTGGGAAGTGGTAGCGCAACTAGCGGAGCGCGTTAACGACAAAAACACGCCACGCCATATGCTGGGCCGCGATCCTCACGTGGTGGCGCTGGAGCAATACCTCAACGCGGAGAAATTCTACGATCCGATCCTCGACGGCCTGCTCTCGGCGGTGCGCTATGACAAAACCTACTTCGACAAGATTGTCGCCTCACTGCTGCCGCTGCTGGAAAAGCTGACCACCGGTACGCTTGCCACCCTGCTCGCCCCGGATTACCACGATCTGGATGATTCGCGCCCGATCCTCGACTGGCAGCAGGCGATCCGCCAGAAGGCGGTGGTCTATGTCGGGTTGGACGCGCTCTCCGATTCGGTGGTCGCTGCCGCCGTCGGCAATTCGATGTTTGCCGATCTGGTGAGCGTCGCCGGGCATCTGTATAAATTTGGCCTCAATGATGGACTGCCCGGCAATAGCGAAAAACCGTCGCCCATCAACCTGCATTGCGATGAGTTTAATGAACTGATGGGCGAGGAGTTTATCCCGCTGGTCAACAAGGGCGGCGGCGCGGGCATTCAGGTCACCGCCTATACCCAGACGCTGAGTGATATTCAGGCCCGCCTCGGTAGCGCGCCCAAAGCAGGCCAGGTGGTCGGCAATTTCAACAACCTGATTATGCTGCGGGTGCGCGAAACCACCACCGCCGAACTACTGACGAAGCAACTGCCGCAGGTGGAAGTGCGCAGCCGTCAGGTTAGCTCCGGCGTCACCGACACGCCGGGCGGCATCAACAGCTTTACCAGCAATACCCGCGAGCAGGTAACCACCAGTAATGTGCCGCTACTTGATACCGCCGCGCTGATCCAGCTTCCCAAAGGGCAGGCCTTTGCCCTGCTCGAAGGCGGGCAGTTGTGGAAAATTCGTCTGCCGCTGCCCATCGACGACAAACACTGGACGCTGCCGTATTCTATCCAGCAGCTAACAGAATGGATGCAGCCCCGCCAGAACGGAGGGAACGTAGAATGAGCCAGCAACAACCGACACTCCCTTCTCAGCCACCTTCCGGCTTGGTAATTGGATTATTAAGACTTGTAAGTTATGCATTGGTAATTATTATTGAGGGAGTCTTTTTACATCTGTTGCTGACATTATTTCTATATTTTTTATGGCCGCAAGACGATGTTGGGCATATTTCGCGTGCAGTGCTACACGAACAGGCAGCGCTGGAGCAGGATCTACGTAGGCATCCGTTGAAAACTCATATTCTGGGTTTACTACAATATAACCAAATAGTGTTGAGACATACTGAAGAAATAGTACTCAGTCTCTTCAAACAACGTGAACTGACATCTTCATCTTCACTGAGTCCTGTAATCCGCAGCATAACGTACACTATGTTTTATTCGATGCAAAGTGTTATGATGCAGATGCTCAGATTGATTATAACTTTTCCACTATTTTTATTTTGTATGACAATGGGAATGATTGAGGGATTGGTTCTGCGAGATCTGCGACGATTTGGTGCGGGTTATGAGTCAACGTTGATTCTTAACCGGCTAACTTCCATAATGGGAAAAACATGTAAGTATATAATTATTATAACTCTCTCAGTTCCAAATGTTTTTCCCTCACTAAAAATAGATTATTTATCATTCCTATCTGCAGGGGTTATGATTTATTATCTTCTTTTGTGTATGAATATCCGAGGAAGGTTATAATCCATTTCCCCAACACTTCCTAAAAAACACCTAAAATGAGGCATTAAAATAGCTTTTGTTGAACAATTACATTTTTCAAAAGATCATTATCCACATCAGAAGCATCACCTAAAAGAAATGGGCTGATTGGATTATGTTTTTTCATATTAGCTTTCACTATATTTTCATTAAATGTTGCATAACAATACCTACAACCATGTAAACAAGTATTATACTGTCCGATATCAATGCTTTTGATACATCCACATGCTTCTCGCTGCCCTGAATCTTTTATACCTGAAACATGTAGTCCGAATAACTCCTTCAGCAACCTATCATCAATACATTTACCCTTAACGATTCCAACCTGTTCAAGATCAAGCGATTCCGCACATGTTGATATTTGCATATCGTATTCCCGAGCGACATCTGCAAAAAAAGAGCATAAATCATAAAGTTCCTCATGGAAATGAGTAATATCCCTATATGTAAAATCAGGGATAAGATTGAGGTTTCGCTTTGTTTTTTGATACAAATCTGCGAAACTAATCACTACACGGTCAGTATGACCAACCAGATTAGAGGCTATCTTCTGGAAAAGCCGTTTATGCTCAGAAACTGGCGTTGCACTTGAAATAATTATCGGATCATAGCGCCATATTATTTTATTACGGCCAATTTTCTTGCTTAGCGCTAAAAAAGTTGATATTGCACGATGAGGGTTTAATCCATGAGCATCCAGTATTTTCGGATAACCTGTTATGGTATACTGAAAATAATATTTAAACTCCTTAAGAAGATCCAGATCAGATAGCATCTTACCGGGGTTTCTCGTCCAGAAAACGATAGCATCGATATCTTCGGGAAGCAAAGATATCCTTTTTACTTGATGGTAGTTATAGGGATTTCGTATCAACAGAAACCCTTCTTTAATTCGATTCATAAACCAGTCATGGTAAAAAGCAGGGATATCTGTTCGTCTACTGGCACTGATTATCATTTCAATTTACCTACAAAATATACAGATTTACGAAAAACTTTAGGACTAACACTTGAGTATATATCATCAGGATAGGAGAAACCACAATGTTCACTATCATAATGATAATCACGATAACCTGCATCTGCTACCGCAGTCATTATTTTAATTATCTTCTCTTTGACGAGAGGTTCATTTCGGTCATTAATTACAATGTATGAACATTCACTTTTATTATTTTTAATGTTTTCAATTAATTTATTAACACCAGACTCATCGAGTTCAGAAACAATATATGATAATGTTGCAATATCGAACCTTTCAGAAATATTAACATCCTCCGTCGTGACATCCACAATATTTCTATAATATTTTCGCTCAAAACCCTGAGGGCTATTTGAAAACATAACTTCTTTAGCTAACTCAGTCCACTCATCGCAACACTCGATCCTAAATGCAGTAATATTTTTGCAGGATAAATCATTACGATGCTTATCGAGCCAACGATGAAAAGCATATGTATCTATTCCTGGACCAGCACCAAAACTTGCGAATACTATTTTTTCTTTATCCTTAAGCTCATCATAAAAACTCATCGCCAAATGATCTAGCGCATTAGAAATCTCAGAAGAATGAACAGGTAAATACCGCGCAATATAGATATACCTTTTATTATCACATTCGTAATTCACATCATTGCCATCAAAATACATATTACTGCTACATTGAAGACAATCATCACCTAAGGAAGCATCACATTTGAGATGTTTGTCCCCTTCAATCCTATCATGACAATTTTTAATTAAACCATCCATAATTTAACCTCGAAGCATTACCATTAGAAAAACAATAATGGAATGTACCGAAATTTTTCGTGTTCTAAATCAATTAACCAATCATTACTAATGACAACCTCCCGCCTCATAATTTTTACAGTCGCCACAATTCCTTTTGACTTAACAAAAACTATCAGCATCAACAATGAGTTTCTGAAAGATATCCCAAGTTAAAGTTTTTATCTTCTTCCGCATTCATGCCTGTGTGGAACCTTGTCTTATGCAGCATCATATACTTCTATCACTGATTCTTCTTAGCTTCGGAGGGCCAGCCTACGCCTCCCCTGAATCCACCCAGCTCGCCCTCGCGCTGAAGCAACTCGACGGCGTAAAAAACTCGCTGGAGCGCGCCCGGAACAGCGCCAGTGCCGACTCACAGTCGCGCTATTTCTTCGACTACTTACAGGCGCAGCAGGATCTCACCACCGTTGAACAAGGCATCCAGCACTACCTTGCCCCGGCAAGAGCGCAGCCGCGCGCCGTTCAGCCCCTGAGCACCAGCTATCAGCGGGAGAACCCCGATGACTGACTCCCAACTCGCCGCCTTTCAGGCCGCCAGCCTGAGCAAACCAGAGACCGTCAGTCTACTGGTGCTCGGTCTGTTTACCAGCGCCCTGCTGCTGTGGTGCGCCTGGACACTGATGGTCGCCTGGCAGGGCGTCTGCCGCCAGCGCCTGAGCTGGCAGAGTTTTGGCGCGGTGGCGGCACGTTCACTGTTACTGGTGCTGGTCAGCTTCTGGCTGGTACTCAGCTGAGGAGGCATCATGCGCTGGCTTCTGTTATTGCTGTTCGCCACATTTAACGCCCTCACCGACCTGCCGACGATGGAAGATCCCTCGCGCGGTCAGGGCAAGGGCATTATGGAAACGCTGCAGAACTACGGCTTTGACATCGTGGTGCTGCTGGCGCTGGCCATCTGCGCCGTCGGTTTTCTGGTGGTGGCGAACAACTGCATTGCCACCTACTCGGAGATCCAGAGCGGGCGCAAGCAGTGGAAAGATCTGGGCTCGATGGCAGGCGTCGGCAGCATTCTTCTGGTGGTCATCATCTGGCTGCTCAATCAGGCTTCGGACGTCCTGTGATATGGCGACCATCCCCTTTCTCCCCGACCGCCTCAACCGCGAGCCCGTGGTCTGGCGCGGCCTGACCACCAGCGAACTGTTTCTGGCGTTGGCTCTCGGACTGGGAGGCGGCTGTGCGTTCGGCATTCTGCTGGCCCTGATAACCCACTACTGGCCGTTGATCCCCGGTTCGGCACTGGCGGGCGCGGTATTACTGATTCAGGGCGGCGGACGCATCCTGGCCCGCGCCAAACGCGGTAAGCCCGATACCTGGCTGCCGCAGGCGATCCTCGCCTGGCTGGAGCGCCACCATCTTCGCGGCGCACAGCTGGTGCAGCACAGCGCCGTATGGGTCGTGCGCAGGAGCTCGCGATGAGCCGTTTTCGCCATGCGCTGGCTGAGCGCGATAACCATATCCTGACGCTGCGGGCGGTGATTGTCCTGCTGTGTCTGTGTCTGGCGGGCGTTGGTTACGGCTGGTATAGCGCCCCGCAAAAACTCACCCTCTGGTTCCCGCCGGACCTGCGCAGCGGCAGCACCCGCCCGTGGTGGGAAGTGCCTCCCGCCAGCGTCTACGCCTTCACCTTTTATATTTTCCAGCAACTGAACCGCTGGCCGGACAACGGCGAGGAGGACTATTCCCGCAACCTGCGCTCGCTGCGCGCCTACCTAACGCCCGCCTGTTACACCCGACTGGAGCACGATTTTCAGGTGCGGCGCAACGGCGGTGAACTGCGCGAACGCACACGCGGCGTGTATGAGCTTCCCGGTCACGGCTACAGCAGCCTGGTGCATGACGGCGATAAACGCCCCTTCCCCCGCGTCGAAACCTTAAGCCGGGATGCCTGGCGGGTGACGCTGGACGTGGCGGTTGAAGAGTATTACCAGAACGAGCCGGTGAAAAAAGCGCTGGTGCGCTACCCGTTGCAGGTGGTGCGTTATGCCATTGATGCGGAGAAAAATCCGTGGGGGCTGGCAATCGACTGTACCGATGCCGTACCGCAACGTCTGGTGGCGGAGGAGAAACCATGAAGCCAGTCCTCTTTGCTTTATTGTTCAGCTTCCCGGCCTTCGCCACTGAGGTGGTGCAATGGGAAAACATCCCACTGCCTGTGACACTACATGTCGGGCAGGAGCGGATTGTCGACGTGGGGAAAGCGGTGCGGATCGGCTATCCCGCCACGCTGGAAGGTAAGGTGCGTCTGCAAAGCGCAGGCGGCAAGGTATTTCTGCTGGCGAATACGGCGTTCCCGGCCACCCGAATCCAGCTACGTGATACCGGCAGCGGTGAGCTGATCCTGCTGGATATTCAGGCTACCCAAAGCACTTCACCACTTGAAGCAATGCAAATTAGCTATGCGCCACAGACGCCTGCCACAGCCAAAACGCCCGTCCCGGTGACAGCATCAACAGAACCTCTGCCCGTCCTGCTGGTGCGCTATGCCGCGCAGAATCTGTATGCGCCGCTGCGCACCGTTGAAGCCCTGCCCGGCGTCACGCCTGCCCCCGTCCGGCTGGCGAAACGCATCACCACCTTATTGCTGCAGCAACCTGTTACTGCCATCCCGCTGGCGTCATGGCAGGTTAACGCCACCACCGTCACCGCCATCCGCCTGCAAAACCAGAGCGGGCAGCGCATCACGCTCGATCCGCGCGAACTTCAGGGGCAGTTCACCGCCGCCGCGTTCCAGCATGACTGGCTCGGCCCGCGTGGTCTGGCGGAGGACACCACCGTGGTGTACCTGGTGACGGAAGGCCCGGTTTCCCGCACCCTTTTGCCGGAGCCGAAACCATGATGCCGCGCCAGAGCCTACTGTTGAAAATCCTGCTGCCCGTCGTTGTGCTGCTCACACTCTGGCTGCTGCTGCGCCCGGCCAGCAAAAACATCGCTGAGAAATCCCCGTCCCGCAGCGTGGCAGCGCTAACCCCGCAAGAACTGCGCGATCTGGGTATCGATGGCGACACGCCTGCCGATACCGTCGCCACGCTGGTCGGCCAGATGAAGCAGTACCGCCGGGAGCTTCAGACAATCCAGAACGATAACGAAAGCCAGCAGGACCGCGAGAAGCGCCTGAAAGCGCAGCAGGCGACGCTGGTATCGGAGCTACGCGGGGATATGCGCAGGCAGCAGGACCAGATGCGCGACGAGCTACTGAAAAGCCAGCGGGGATTGCTGGATAAGCTCGACCATCTGATGGCCAAGCGCCCGGACGATATCCCGCCCGGCTTAGGCCTGACACCCGGCGAACTGCCCGCAGACGTACAGCCGGACATCCGCTGGCTGGAGCCGCTGGATGCGACCCCGCCTGTGGATGAAAAGCTGCTGCGCGTCCCCATGAAAGCAGCCGACAAACCGCCACCAAAACCTGACGTGAAGGTCTATACCCTGCCGCAGAACGCCACACTGACCGGATCGGTCGCGATGACGGCGCTGATTGGCCGCGTACCGCTCAACGGCACCGTCAGCGATCCCTACCCGTTTAAGCTGCTGATTGGCGAGGACAACCTCACCGCCAATGGCGTTGAGCTGCCGGACGTGGCGGGCGCGGTGGTCTCCGGCATCGCTTCCGGCGACTGGACGCTCTCCTGTGTACGCGGGGAAATCACCTCCATGACCTTTGTGTTCCACGACGGCACCATCCGTACTGTCCCGCAGGGCGGCAAATCCGGCAACAAACAGCAGGAGATCGGCTGGCTCTCGGATAACCAGGGGCTGCCGTGTATTCCCGGCGAGCGTAAAAGCAATGCGAAGGAGTACCTGACCTCACAGTTCCTGCTGGCGGGTTCCGGCGCAGCGGCGCAGGCCTTCGCCAATGGTGAAAGCACCACAGTGGTCGAGGACGGCAGCATCACCAGCGCAGTGACGGGCAACAACGGCCAGTACGTGCTTGGTCAGGCCATCGGCGGTGGGCTGAAAGAAACCGCCGACTGGATGAAACAGCACTACGGCCAGATGTTCGACGCCGTGTATGTGCCACCGGGCCACAAGGTGGCGGTGCATCTCACCGAACCACTGGCTATCGACTACGAGCCGGAGGGACGCAAAGTGAAATACCAGCAGGCCAGCACGCCGGGAGGTCTGGAATGATACGCACCCTGCTCATACTTCTGTTTTTGCTGGCCGGATGCAGCACCTCGCAGGAGGAGCTGATGCCAGTCGACCCCGATGCCAGTATGCTCTCGCTGTGGCAACAGCAAAGCGGCGGCAGCGCCGCTCTGCTGGATGTCCGCTCCCGGTTGCGCCGCCCGCCGGATGGTCCGGTGGCAAAACCTGAGGCGAACACCATTCGCAGCCAGTTTCCGCGCCTTCCCAACCCGGATATGGTGTTGTATGTTTTCCCGCACCTTAACGGCAACACGCCGGTGCCTGGTTACAGCACCGTCTTCCCCTTCTACACCCGCCCACAGTATGCATTGCCGGGCGAACGCCTGACGCCGCCATGAGTGAACGTCGCGGCCTGACCGAAAAGGAGCTAAATACCAGCTACCGCAAAGGCCCGTCATTTGTCGACTGGCTGCCGTGGGTGGAGTTTTTGCCCGGTTCACAGACGCTGCTGCTGGAGGATGGCCGCTCGGTGGGCGCAGTTTTTGAACTGCCCCCTGTCGGAACGGAAGGCCGTTCTGACGCTTTTCTGGAACAGGTGCGCGATACCGTCACCGATACGCTCCAGGATGCGTTTGATGAGCACGAGCGCGCGCCGTGGGTGGTGCAGTTTTTCTGCCAGGATGAGGACGACAGCGAGGCATGGCTGGCATCACTTGCTGCTTATGCTGCGCCGGAGATCCGCGATTCCGCCTTTACCCGCGAATGGCTCACACAGATGGCAAACCATATGGTGAATCTCACCCGCGACGAGGGACTGTTTCTCGATAACACCGTCACCCGTACCCGCTGGCGGGCGACGTGGCGGCGCACGCGGATGGTGGTGTACCGATGGCTTCCTGGACTTTCACCGGATGAACCGTCGCCGGAAGAGACGCTGAATAATATCTGCGAACGCCTTACCGCCGGGCTAAAAGCGGCGGGTATCAGCGCTATCCGCCAGAATGAGCAGGACATTCACCGCTGGCTGGTGCGCTGGTTTAACCCCTCGCCGCCCGTTGAAGATAAAAAAGCCTTCTGGCGACAACTGGATTTATCGCAAGACCAGGCCCTGCCCGTCATCACTGACTTCGCCGAACGGCTGCTGGCAAGCGAACCACACTCAGATGCGGAGAACGGCGTCTGGTGGCTGGATAACCGCCCGCATAAAGTGGTGGTCGTCGACCGCCTGCGCAAAGCGCCGCCCCCCGGCCTGCTGACCGGAGAAAACACGCGTGGCGACGGTATCAACGCCCTGTTTGATCTGCTGCCATCGGATACCATCATGAACCTGACGGTGGTGGTGTATCCGCAGGACAAACTGGAACAGCACATCAGCCACCTTTCCGAACGGGCGATTGGCGACAACATCGATTCGGAATACACCCGCCGCGACTGCCGCGAGGTGCGCAGCTACCTGAAGGACGGCCATAAGCTCTACCGCAGCACGCTGGCGTTTTACCTGCATGCGCCCGACACCGATACCCTGTTCCGCCAGCAGCGCCAGCTACACAGCCTGTTGCTCAACGCCGGGCTGGTTCCGGTGCAGGAGCGACACGAAGTCGCACCACTCAGCCACTGGCTGCGGTGGCTGCCGATGTGCTTCGATCCTCTGCGCGATCCGCGCGGGTTGTATACCCGGCTCAACTTCGTCCAGCATATCGCCGGACTGTTACCGGTGTACGGACGGGAAACCGGCACCGGGCATCCGGGAATTTGCTACTTCAATCGCGGCGGCGCGCCGCTGTGCTTCGATCCCCTGAATAAGCTAGATCGTGCCCAAAACGGCCACCTTTTACTTCTTGGGCCAACCGGAGCGGGCAAATCCGCCACCCTGAATGCGAAAATAGCGCAACTGATGGCGCTGCACCGTCCGCGCCTGTTTATCATCGAGGCAGGAAACTCATTTGGCCTGATGGCCAACTACGCAGCTGCTCACGGCCTGACGGTGAATAAAATCAGTCTGCGTCCCGGTTCCTGCGTCACCCTGCCCCTGTTCGCCGATGCGTGGCGACTGGTTGAGCAGGCAGTCACCGACGCCGAACCGCCGGAGGACGAAGAGAGCGACGGCGATGACCAGCGCGACGTGCTGGGCGAGATGGAGATCACCGCCCGGCTGATGATCACCGGCGGCGAGGCCAAAGAGGATGCGCGCCTCACCCGGCCAGACCGGGCGATGATCCGCCAGGCCATCATCGCGGCGGCGCACGTCTGCTATGCGGAAAAGCGCCAGACGCTGACCCAGGACATCCGCGACGCGCTGTTTGGCCTTTCCCGCGACAGCAGCCTGCCGGAAGCCCGCCGCCAGCGTGCGTATGAGATGGCGGAATCCATCAACCTGTTCTGCGCCGGGTTTGAAGGCGAGTTATTTAACCGCGAGGGGCAGATGTGGCCAGAGGCGGATATCACTCTGGTAGATCTCGCCACCTTCGCCCGCGAAGGCTATGAAGCACAGCTTGCCATCAGCTATATCTCGCTGATTAACCATATCAACAACCTCGGCGAGCGCGACCAGCATCTGGCGAGGCCCATCGTCAATATCACTGATGAGGCGCATATCATTACTGTGAATCCGCTGCTGGCGCGGTTTCTCACCAAGGGTTCGAAGATGTGGCGCAAGCTTGGCATCTGGCTGTGGCTGGCAACCCAGAACCTGGCGGATTTTCCCGATGAGGCGAAGAAACTGCTCAATATGATCGAGTGGTGGGAACTGCTGGTGATGCCGCCGGAAGAGATCGAGCAGGTTTGTCGGTTTAAAGCTTTAAATGAAGAGCAGCGACAGTTGCTACGCTCGGCGGTGAAGTCGCCGGGGCAGTATACCGAGGGCGTGGTGCTTTCACCGCGTGTAGAGGCACTGTTTCGGGTGGTGCCGCCAGCGCTCTATCTGGCGCTGGCAATGACCGAAAAGCATGAAAAGGCAGAACGGATGCGGATTATGCGGGAGATGGGGTGTAGTGAGGTGGAGGCGGCGATAACCCTAAGCTCGGTAATCTCGCAATAAAAATATGCTAAGCTATTCGCATTAATGTTAAATAACTGGAAAAACCTTATGACCGCAATTGCATGTTGGTTTAATAGAGAGGAAAGCGATAGTATTTGGGCAGTCAGCGACTCAAGAATCACTCAGCAAAATAGCAGACTAACTGACCATTGTCCGAAATTATTCTCAATCCCCGTATCAGTTATTCGCTCTTCGGACGTTTATCGAATTCACCCGCAAAAAATATTCGAATTTGGCTTCGGATTTGCAGGAAGTACAATGATTGGAATTAATGTCAAAGAAATGCTTGCAGTATCATTAGCAAGACTTCATGAGATTGCGAACAATAATCCAGAACAACAAATATCGACCGAAGCATTCCCAAGTCTTAATGAAATAGCTTTATTAGCAAAAAATATTGCCGAGCAATATATGTCTGATATCGGCCAATCCTTTCCCCAAGCAGTAAGAATACAGATGATAATTTTTGGTTTTTGCTGGAGAACACAAACCTACAAAATTATAAAACTCAATAATTCCGTTGAGCACCCTGCCAACCTTCATATTGAGGATATTCAAGATTTATCAACAGGCAGACCTGTTTTATTAGGTGATAACTTGCATGAACTTAATGAGTTTATAGAGAATACCAGGCAACAATTTACTCCTAACACAATAAATTGGTGGCGTACCCCGTTTATTGCTTTGAATAATTGGATTAACCAAGAAACAGTCAATACTATTGGTGGATACATCCAAATGGTAACCGCGCACCCACTTGGTACTCGAATATCATTTTTGACCAATTTGAATGAAAATATTATCAGAACAAGCTATGCAGGAATTAACACTACTGAGTCATTTGGACCAACTATTGGTGGTTTTATCCTAATGCCAATGGATGGGATGTCACTCCCAGATGAAAACGGCTGGGATGTTGGAAATCAAGTTACCCGTACTGCTGCGGATAGAGTTGCTACTAATAGATAAACCTATCTTTCAAAGTTGAATAATTCTTTGATGTCCATGTCCAACCCTTTTCCTAAAACACTTATCACCTCAAGGGTTGGATTCCTTACTCCCCGCTCAATACCGCTCACATAAGTACGATCGAGACCACACTTATCCGCGAATGCTTCCTGAGACAGGCCCGACTGGAGTCTGAGTTTTTTGAGATGTGCGCCAAACTGCGCCTGAATACTGGATGTATTTTTCATCCAGATAAAATGAACTTACGTTGTCTATCAGACCACGGACTATGAGTCACACTTCGTTGATTCGGCGTCCTTTTCTGCGCCATCGTCAAACATAAATAAATGGCTAAGATCCATCCCCAGACCGTCCGAGATTGCACAAATGACAACAAGCGTGGGGTTCCTTACTCCTCGCTCAATTCCACTCATATAAGTGCGATCGATACCGCATTTGTCGGCAAAAGCTTCCTGGGACAGGTCCATCTCACGGCGTAGAGCCCTGATTCTGTTACCCAGTACCTTTTTGATTGATCCCGTTTTTTCCATCTAGCCAGCATCAATCTTTGTTGATTATCGGTCCACGGACTATGAGTCACATAAAAAGCGTGTTAGCATACATTTGTGACTCATAGTCAACAACAGAGGTAAACGGAATGACTAAAAAAGACTGGCACCCCGCCGACATCATTGCCGCCTTACACAAGCGCGGCACCAGTATGGCGAAACTCTCGCGGGAAGCGGGACTGGCCTCGTCAACGCTGGCGAATGCCCTGAACCGACCGTGGCCGAAAGGTGAATGGCTGATTGCTATCGCGCTCGACATGCATCCGTCAGAAATCTGGCCGGGGCGTTACCTCAACGCCACCACCAAACGTGAACCCCGTAAACCGCTTCACCTCATGACAACAACAGAAAACTCCGGGACATAACGACCCGCGCTGTGAGTGGCAGGACGCATTAATCAACGACACCTGACAGGAGAGTTGTTTATGCACACCGAACCACACCCTTGCTCCATCGCTCTTACAACCGGAGGCCACCTTCACCCGGCCTCCCGGACTGAAGGCTTTATTCACCTCTTCAGGCTTCATGCCTGCTCACCTGCACCGGGTCGTACTCACATGCCCGACAAACGGGAGAACGAGCCATGATGACCTACTGCGCACGCATCGTTGCTATCGGACTGTTTGTCGCCGACGGACTGGCAGACAGGACGCTTATCACCTTCGACAGCAACGGACCGAAAGACTGCCTGGACTATTCCCTGTCGCTGGAACCCTCATTCCGCGAAGTCAACCTGCTGATCCTGCCCGGCGATCGGCTGCTGCTGGCGAGCCATGACTACCTGGTGACCGCCGTGGGTAAAGAGGCACAGCAATCTTTGTTTGAACTCGGCCACCTGACCATGGTGTTTAACGGCAGCCTGAACGCCTGCCATGCGGGAGCCATTCATCTCTCCGGCCCAATCCCTAAACTTCACGACCTGTACGGCGACCTGCTGATTGAGGAGGGACGGCCATAAGCGCTGCCCTGAATCCGTCCACAACCACAAAAGAGAAGACACTATGGAACTCAACAGAAGTCTGAAAGCCCGCCACCTGACGATGATTTCCGTGGGAGGCGTGATTGGTGCCGGATTTTTCCTCGGCGCAGGCGCGGCCATTGCCCGTACCGGGCCGTCGGTGGTGCTGGCCTACCTTATCGGCGGTGTCATCACTCTGTTCATTATGCTGTTGCTTGCCGAAATGGCGGTCGCCCGGCCCGTCTCCGGTTCCTTTGAATCCTATGCCCGCACCGCCTTTGGCCCCTGGTGCGGCTTTATCACCGGCTGGACCTACTGGCTGGCCTTCCTGATTGGCCCGGCGTCGGAAGCCATCGCTGCAGGCACCTTCCTGAACCTGTGGTTTCCCGGCGTCCCCGTCTGGCTGTTCTGCCTGGTGATAGCCTCGTCGCTCACCGCCATCAACATGGTCGGCGTTCATTTTTTCGGTGAGGTGGAGTTCTGGCTGAGCCTGGTGAAAGTCGTGGCGCTGCTGGCCTTTATCATCGCGGGCTGCTATAGCCTGGGACTGGATGACGCCTCACCCGCCAGCATCAGTCATCCGACCGACAGCGGCAGCTTTTTTGCTGGCGGGCTGCCCGGATTTCTCGGCGCGATGCTGATGGTGATTTTCTCTTTCGGCGGTACAGAAGCGATTGGTACCGCCGCGGGTGAAAGCGAGAACCCACAGCGTGATATTCCTCGTACACTGCGTGGCACCGTGGTGCGGATCCTGTTGCTGTATGTCGGTTCGCTGACGGTGCTGCTGTTCATCCTTCCCTGGCAGCAGGCAGGCGTGAGCAGCAGCCCGTATGTGGAGGCTTCCGGCATCCTCGGCGGCGATATGGCGCGGCATATCATGAACTTTGTGGTGCTGACCGCCGCGCTCTCCTGCATCGATACCGGGGTTTACGCCACCTCGCGAATGCTGCACGCCATGGCGTCTGACGGCTATTTCCCGGCCTGGTTTGCCCGCCTGCACCCGGCACATAAAACACCGGATAACGCCATTCTCGCCAGCAGCCTGGTACTGTTTACCGGCGTCATCATCGCCATTCTCTCGCCGGATGCGTATGTCATCCTCGCCGGGATTTCCGGGTTCGGCTTTCTGTTCACCTGGCTGATGATTGCTTTAAGCCAGCCCACCCTGCACCGGATAGCCCTGCACGACGGAACGCTGAAATGTACTGCACCCATTTTGTTGGACGATGAAATGGAATAGCCCCTAATATGTCAAA